>JGI994J12354_10000224_pt1 | contig 55483 bp, 44 predicted proteins | sample IntmicLarv3ML3BL_FD_12354 | JGI IMG/M metagenome (IMG submission 12354) | reverse complement strand
AATATCCTAATTATCTCTTCGATATATTTATTTGTACTGCCGCCTTTTCAATCGTTGTTGGACGATGAGCTATAATAATAATCGTCTTATTTTGATATCTATTACTCAAAAAATCATTAATACTTTTTTCCGATTCATTATCAAGCGCTGAAGTAGCTTCATCCATAAAAATGATTGGTGCATCTTTCAAAATAGCTCTTGCTATGGCTATCCGTTGCCTTTCTCCGCCAGATAGACTCGCTCCCCCCTCTGAAATTATAGTATTATAGCCATCCTGCTGCCTCATAATAAATTCATGGGCATTGGCTGCCCTTGCCGCTCTAATGATTTCATCTGTTGAAGCTCCCAACTTGCCATAAGAAATATTTTCCGCAATACTGACATTATATAAATACGGCTCTTGTGGCACATATGCAATCATTTCTCTAACTTTCTGCCAGCCAATTTCACCCAATCCCTTTCCGTATAAATAGATTTTTCCTGAATTGACCGGATAAAATCCTAATATCAATTTTAATAACGTACTTTTTCCACAACCTGTTCTTCCTGTAATCGCGGTCATAATACCGCTCTCAAAATCAACTGACATATTATCTAATATAGGTGTTTTCTCTTTATATCCAAATGAAACAGCACGAAAACTTATCACAGACTCACTCTCCAAGAGCGGTTCCAAATAATCTATTGTTGTATTTCCCTCTTTCTCTTCTTCTAGTTCTAAGAACTCAAACAAATCTCTCATATATACAAGGCATTCATTTAATTCTGGAATATATTTTCCTATTTGCAAGAAATGAAAATTAAAAGATGTATATAAAACATATATTGCCACCAGTTCCCCCAACAATATCGAGCCTTTATTCATCATTATTATACCTATCCCAATAAACAAAACAGAACATAATAAATCAAATCCTGAATGAAAGCTTTCTAACACTGCAAGTAAAACCCCTCTTAAACCCTGCTGTTTCCCCTATTTCGCTAAGATATTCTCATACTTTTCTTTCATTATATCCTTCATTTCATACATTCTAATCACTTTCGCACCTTGCAAAATACTCAAAAAAATTCCTGTTTCCTCTTGTTTTGTCACCAGAATTTTTTCACCGATCCTTTTCATTGGACTATTTATACTTAAATTAATGATTAATAACATCGTATTCGCCAATAAAAGAAGCAAAGACATTTTTAGATTTAACGAAAACATCGCAATCAAATATACACCCACCGATATAAACAGAGTCACTACTCTCCGAAATCTGGAACCATAAACATCACTTGCTTTATCTATGTTATAACTCAAACGTGAAAGAAAACTGCCCTGTGCATTCTCCTCATAGTATACGAATGGTAATTTTAATGCTTTTTGGTATACCGCCTTTTGTATAACAGCCGTTGCGCGCTTTGCTTCATTATTATAAACAATCGTAAAATAACGCCAAATAATAATTATTATAACTCCGAGAAAAATATTCTTTCCAACAGAGGGTATAATATCTGCAAAATTTCGCCCCTCCATAATTAGATATAGCTGTTTGACAAAGAAAGAGGTCACAACATCCAATAATGCTTTTAACACTGCCATAGCGATAATAGCAAAAAGATATAAGTATCTTCTTCTGCCCATAAACTTTAATGCCTGTATCAATATTTTAGTCATGGTTATCTCCTCCGCTTGCTAATTTCAGATTATAATATATTCCTCGCTTTTTCATTAATTCATCTTCCCCTCCCGTTTCTGCTACACCGCCCCTATGAAGCACAATAATTCGATTAGCATACTTTACTGTCGATAATCTATGGGCAATCATTATTATCGTTTTTCGTCCCTTTATCAAATCCAATGCTTTACGAACTGATTGTTCCGTCACAATATCTAAAGCTGCTGTCGGCTCATCTAATAACAGTATTGGTGCATCTCTTAATAATGCCCTCGCCAGTGATATTCTCTGCTTTTCTCCCCCCGAAAGACTCACACCGCCCGCTCCTATTACTGTTTGATATCCATGTTCCATCATCTTAATATCATCATGGATATTTGCCAGCTTACATACTTCAATAATTTTTCCCTCTGAAAACTGCTCATATCCACAAATGATATTCTCATAGATTGTCCCCGGAAATAAAAAAGCATCTTGAAAAACAACTGCAAATTGCTTTCTGATTTCTTTCAAAGAATATTGATTCATCGGTTTCCCAAATAACTTATACTCACCATCTATGTGTTCCAGAAATCCACATAATATTTTGAATATTGTGGATTTTCCTCCTCCTGAAGAGCCTACTATGGCTATTTCCTCTCCTTTCTCAACGCTTAGGCTTAACTGATTCAAGACTGCATTCGCTCCATACGAAAAACCCAAGTCATTCAATTCAATGGCATATTCCCCCCTAGATATATCACATCTTTGTTTTTCATGAACATCCTCTTTTTCATAGTTTACAATTTCAATAATTCTTTTTAACGATACTACATTTTCTGCTGTTTCATTTATTAATGCCGGCAACTCGCTAAATGGCTTAAATAGCCTATTCATCATTAAAATAAGATAAGTAACTTCACCAACACTGAACTCATTATTCTCACCTTGAAGAAAGATAATTCCAAATAAACAAAACGCTGGCATCCATTCTGAAATGGTTTGTAATAACCATGAATAAGATGATATTTTTGTTCGCTGGTACTCATTATGTAAGATTTCATCAGCGGCTATATCTATCTTTTTTTCATTATAGGAAATAAATTATAGCTGCGACCTGTCATTATTCCCTTTAAAAAATCATCGGCGATACTCAATAACATATCCACTCTTCGTTTTCTTCCCAATGCAAGTGAAGATAATTTTTTAGATGCAAAAAAAGAAATGCCCATAATTAGTAAACAGCAAATAGAAACCTCTATAATTAGTAAAACACTCATTTTGTAAAAAGACCTACCAACTACTATCGTAATTATTAATGAAGATATAATTTTAGGAAAACTATCACATAAATATTGTTCCAGTGAATTAACATCACTGATAAATTTATTAATCAATGCTCCGGTACTGCTTTCTGATAAAATACTAACCTTTGCCTCTAAAATGCTAACCATAACTTTTTCTTTTATGACTTTCACTATCTCCAATGAAAACCTACTTGAACAAAAACCTTTCAAAAACGCTGATAAAAAACCGATAATTACAACTACTGTCAATCTTTGTACATTGCTAAATCCTATTTGCCCATTTTGACTAACAATAATATCAACTAGATTCGCAATATAATTACTTCCATATACCAATACTTCTGATAATATATAGGAAAATATTAATGTCGTTAATAAAAAAATAACTACTTTTAGCTTTCTCATTACTGAGCCTCCTTTATAAATTGTAGTTTATAATATATCACACGAACCTCATATTTATTATGTTTTTAAAGCTCATAATATTGCAATTTTTGTGTTTTCATGCTATTTTTATATTGTTACATCATAATTTTTTCATTCTATTGATTAAGGAGTATATATAAGATGCCACATCCACTTCCACCAAATTTAAATATATCCGTTGAGTTAAAGAGCTTTGAACCTAAACATGAAATGTCTGTTCCAGAGGTATATACCGATTTTTATGGCATCAGCTTAATTATGCAGGGAGATCGCAAATTAATCACCCCGAATATGATTTCCATTCTAAGAGCTGGGGATATTGGTTTTACTACAAAGTATCTGCACCATCGAGCCACATTTTTAACACCCACTCCTTATTCCAGATACTTAATTAAGTTTACATCAAATATAATTGAACATCTTTTAGAAAAGCTGCAGATTAAAGATATCAATGAGTTTTTAACTTACCCTGTATATCACTTTAATGCTGATTCACAAAAGAAATTTCAAATATTGTTTTCAAATATGAAGAAGGAATTTGACAATTATGGAAAATATTCAGAAACTATTTTAGAAGGGATGCTTTATGAATTATTACTTACCGTGAAAAGAGAGCATATCGCCCATACATCTACAGACCTAATACTAAAAAATGCCAATGAAAAAATACTTGATGCAATCTATTATATTGATTCAAACTTTACCCAAAATCCAAGTATAGATAAAGTCGCTTCACATGTTGGGTTTTCACCGTCACATTTTTCACGCCTTTTCAAACAAAATACCGATATTTCTTATTCCGCATATCTGTTATCAGTCAAGCTGCAAAGGGCCATGTCTCTATTAATTCACACCTCTGATACAATCGAGGAGATTTCATATGTTTGCGGTTTCTCTGAACCTAGTTATTTATGTCATGTTTTTAAGAAGCACCATAATATTTCTCCTTTAAATTATAGAAAACTCCATCAATTTGATATCTAAAATATACCTAGATAATAGAAAAAAGAGGTCATCGATTAAATCGACAACCTCTTCTTTCCTATACCAACAATTCCACTCTTGAAATAATTCCCATCGCATGAAGCAAATAGTTATCACTCCACTGACTGCCGCTCGTTCTGTATGAATCCGGCCCATACCATGTAAATTCGGTATTATAGTTATGTAGCGTTCCAAATCCATTATAGCGGCTTCCATATAACACCACTTCTAATTTATGATGTCCCTTTTCCACATCTCCAATTCGCAATCGGTGTGGTGCATAAGCAATCATTCCCTTACTTTTTCCATCTAGCAATACTTCCAGCACCGTTCCCTCAAAATGTGGAACCTCTATCACTGCCTCGCTAAATACTTCCTCTGCCTCAAATGAAAATTCGTAATGCAAATTTCCAGTATAAAACGGCAATCCCTGTCTGGTGATATCCCCAAAATCATATTTGGGTTTAAACGCTTCTATTCTTTTTCTCTCACCCCAGACTGATACATCAAACTCACCTAGAATAAATAAATTCTCTATATTACTCTTTCTATCAAAAAGCATTGTCAGCTTTATCATGTTTTTACCCGCCTTGATTGCTGGCAGACGAACCGTTTTAATAAACTTATCCACATACCAGCCGACTGGTGTCATATCTATGCACACACCATTTAGCTCCAGTTCGGTAACTTCTGGCCTTTCTATTGCCAGCAATGTGTCTTTAAGCTCCACTGCTGATTCAAATTCATAGAAAAGCTCTATTTTATCTGCTGGTGTTGGATTATTCGGAATACGCCACGGTTGCGTAAATCTATCCTGTCTTCTTGGTAAACCGAGTATCTTTCTCACCTCATTATCAACCTGTAAGATTTCTTTCTCTGCCTGTATCTCGCCTTCGTTCACCCGATACCTTGCATAATCCAATAAAAACATATTCGCTTCTGATGTCGTCAGCTTATCCGCTTTTCTAAAAACAATCTTCGGTGTCAGCTTACCAGCTTTTTCCTCTATCTGCTTTTTCTGCTTCGACTCACATGGCACCAGCTTTAATAAACAACTGTCATGAGCATACAATTCTGGCTCCCAAATTGTATAGCCATCTTCATGAACTACCTCTAAGTCTTGTATTTCCCCAGAAATAGCATCATAGAGTTCCACATTCCAGATACCTTTGATACGCACCCGATAATCTTCTCTGGTATCCAATACATTTTTCTTTGGATTCACATGACAGATAAACAACCATCTATTTTCACAATCCTGTCGCATTTGATAAAACAGTTCATTTGAAAGCTGACCGCTAAATCTTCCTAAATTTCTCTTTCTAATTTCCACATCTCTAAATTCAGCACAAGCCTTAAGAATTTCCGCTCGGTTATACTGCACTACGGTCACTTCTTTGGCAAATACATTCACTTCTGCTGATGGAAGCGCATCTATTAAACTTGGAATTTGTCCAGCAAATATCACTCTTCCGCCTGCTTTTACAAATTTTTTCAGCCTTTCAAATGTTGTTCGGCGAATTGTTCTACAATCTGGCACCATAATCACAGAATAGCACATCTCGCCCACCCCAAAACCACCATCATAATTTTCTTCTGTTTCCGATAATATAGCTTCAGAAATCAAATCAAAATCTATGGTTCCATAGAGCAGCCATTGCATCAGATTTTCATAATTCGTATCCAGTTGTTCGCGAATCTCTTGTGTCTGGTCATTTGGCCCATAGGCAATCCAGTATGATTCAAGCGGACTAATCACACCCACTTTTACAACTGCCTTTCCTCTGGTAAGGATTGTATTCACTCTGGCAAAATAATCTTCCACATATGGATATTTTTCATACCATGGTGATTGGTAGCCAATAGATGCCGGCCAGTCACGCTTTGCTTCCCCCTCCATTGACATAAATTGCAGATGATGGACACGCACCGTGATACCAAGTGCCGCAAGCCAGTCCCCTTGCAATTTATGCTGTTTAAATGTACAATCCCAATGCATAACACCATACATCTCACAAAGCACCGCTTCTCTTCCCTTTTGTCTTGCTACACTGACTGCTTGCTTTGCTGTGGAAAATTCTTTATGGTCACACAGGATATCTATTCCAGGTATCTGCTGATTCCGATACATTCTCATCGCTTCACCCAAAGCTAGGGTCTGTGAGAAAAGGCTTCTCTCTGACATATAATGCCCTGTAAGAGCAATACCATGCTCCTCACACCAGTTTGCTAAAGTATCTGAAAAAGCACTCGCAAAACGTTCTGCCACATGATCATGATACTGATAACGATATACCGATACTGCCTGTTTGGGAAGCTCCCAAAGTATCTCTGGTATAATATCGAGAAGATTTACCCCAGTCACCTTTTCAAAACTCTGCGGCATATCATCGGTAAAGGCTATGGTCGCATCTTTGTCGCTCCTCGCAAAGGTATGAGTAAACTTCCCTCTCATCTGCGGTTCGTCAGTAAAGATAGCGGGAATGGATTTACCAAAATCTTCTCCTACCGCTTCATAATAACGCTCATGTGTCACTTCAATAAATCGCTTCACCGCATTCTGATTAAACACATCTAAATAAGTCTGGTCGTTATACCAAGGATCCTCATCATCCAAACGAAGATAAGCGTGCCATACCACACCCTCTTTTGGCATTTCTTCTTTGGCAATACGCGAATACTTCTCCAAATAGCCAGCTTTATCAAGCACCACCTGATAACTGGTAATATAATAACCAATCACCTTTTCGCCATTCTCTATTTTTTCATCAAATTCTTTCTTGCTTTGGCACATCTCGGACTTATTTTCCCTGCTAAGTACCATGTATCTCGCCCGATAACGAAAATCTTCTGTCACCAGCCCACCTGCTGCTCCTGACGGATATCGATCCTCATCATACAACCAACAAAGCATCTCATTTGCTTTGGCTTTTTCATTGGCTACTTTCACCAATTCCAAATATTCTTCACTCATATAAGGCGTTTCCAGCCCTGTTCGGGGGTGCAAGTGCATTCCGCCCATTCCCATTTTCTTAAAATCATCAATCTGCTCTTCCACAAGTTCTTTCGTCACCTTTGTATTCCATGACCAAAAAGGTGTGCCTCGATATTCACTGGTGGGGTTCTCAAATAATTCTTTTGTCAATACGGGTTGTTTATTCTTCTCATAGAGCATCTTTCTTCCTCCGCTTTAATTCGTTATTCTAATTACCGCCAATTCTTTTGGAGCCATGACAATCTTCCCATCTTCTTTCTTGCCAATCAGAATTTCACCTTTATCCTCCAAATATCTCATCTCATCCGACCAGTTTAAATAAAATTCATAACTTGCCGTTTCATCTTCCCTTTTATGATACTCCAATCCCTCTTCCAAACATTTCTTTTCAATTCCAACCTCTTCACAAATAGTCGCAAAAATATGAGCCATTCCCTGTGCTTCCACTCTTGCCGCAACATAGTAAGCATTTCCTTTCTCATAAGTATTTTTAGTAAATACCGGCTCGCCTTGATAAAAATCTTTTTCATAAACACTGAGTACTTTGGCCGTCGTCACATGAATTCTTTCACAAAAATCCTTGATCTTATAAGTCTGACCTTGATGAGATAGGGCATTCTCCTCACTCGCATAAAGAGAATCTATTTCTTCTGAGTATAATCCAAAAACTTCCGTCAAACCATTTCCCGGAAATCCACCAAGATAACACAATGTATTTTCATTAATGTAGCCGGTCAGATAAGTTGCCAGTACTGTTCCGCCTCCGGCAACATATGATTTGATATTTTTCGTGGTCTCATCATCAGTCAGATAAAGCATTGGCGCAATGACAAATGAGTACTGACTGATATCCGCTTTAGAAGATACAATATCGACCTCTATCCCAACTCTGAAAAACTGTTCAAACAGGGTGTAACAGGTTTTCTCATAATTCTTATAAATGCTCAGTCCTGCCATATCCTTAACCGCCCATCTGTTCGGCCAATCAAAGAGAAGCGCCACCTTTGCTTTTATAATTGTTCCTGCTACCTCTTGCAATGTTTTTAAGATTGCACCGACTTCTTCCACATCCTTAAAAACCCTCGTATCATCTCTTCCTAAATGGTCAACAACTGCTCCGTGATACTGTTCAAAAGAGCCTCTTCCTTTTCGCCATTGGAAATACATCACCGAATCGGCACCAGCGGCAACCGCTTGTAAAGAGGACAACTTATGCACTCCCGGCCGTTTTAGCTTATTGACTTCATGCCAGTTCACTTGACTCGGCACACTTTCCATCAACAAAAACGGTCTATCTCTTTTCATCGAACGCATAATTCCATGATCAAACGCCGTTTCCGATGCCATGCTGTATATATCCGCTTCATCCAAACCCCACTTCGGATAACCGTCCCATGAAATCAAATCCAATTCTTTACACATCACATGATAATCAAGCCCTTGATACAGCTTCATAAAATTAGTGGTAAATGGTTTTTCTTTGGTAATCTCACTAATCACCGCCATCTCATGCTTCATATAATCGGTCATGTTCCATGTCGTAAACTCTTTCCATGCAAGATTCAACCCATGTATTGTCGTTTCTCCATTGGGAACTGGCGCTTCTATTTGTGAAAAATCTTGATAGCGGTGACTCCAAAATGTTGTCCACCACTCATGATTCAACTTTTCGATATCACCATGAAATTTTTCTCTTAGATACTCTCTAAATCGCTCTTCACATATCTCACAATAGCATTCTCCGCCAAATTCATTTGACAGATGCCATAAAATTACCGCCGAATTATCGCCATATCTTTTCGCTAGTTTCTGACTGATAATTTTGACTTTTTCACGATATACTGGCGAGGACATACAGTGGTTATGTCTAAGTCCATGTTTGTTTCGCACACCATTACTCCGAACACGCATCGCTTCCGGATATTTACGATCCAACCATACAGGCCTTGCTCCACTCGGCGTCGCAAGCACTGTGTAAATGCCATTTTGGGCAAGCGTTTCAATAATTTCATCCATCCATTCAAAATGAAATTCCCCCTCAAAAGGCTCATATACTGACCACGAAAATACGCCCAGACTTGCCACATTCACTCCGGCCTTTTTCATCATTCTGATATCCTCTTTTAAAATATCAGGTCTATCTAACCACTGTTCCGGATTATAATCCCCTCCATGTAAGAGACTTTTTACTTCTGGAAATAAATATGATTTTCCCATTGTCTACCTCCTTTGTAATATCCATACATCTCGTCCTTTAATCATTTGACTGCCACTAACTTCTTTCGCTGTCAGAAGATTGTATAAAGTATCCCCTTCAAAATCCACCCTCGCCTCTTCCTCATTATGATTGATGACAAAGAAAATCTCTCTGCCCTCTATCTCGCGAAGCGTTATTTCCACATTCTCCTCCGCTTGATAATGTGCTGTTAGGTTCGTCTCTTTAGCAATATAGTCAATAAAATCTGCTAAAAACTCATCTGATGGCTGTGTTCCAATATAATAAGCATTTCCCTCTCCATACTGATTTACAGTCACACTCGCACTGCCAGCATAGAAATCTTCACCAAAACTCGCCAACACCTTTGCCGCTCTTGCATGTACCACATCACACAGAAACTCACATTCATAAGAAGCGTTCATTCCTGCAAGCTTATCATTCATCACAATATAATTCGTTTCATCGCTAAATAGTGCATCTGTTTCCTCTACCCAGATACCAAGAATATCTCTTAATGGCCCCGGATATTCGCCAAACACACAGCAGTCATTGGTATCAACAAGCCCACTCATAGTTGTTGTAATCAGCGTTTTTCCTTTTTTCACTGCCGCTTCTATCTTCTCGGCAACTCCGTCTTTCATCATATAAAGCATCGGTGCAACAATTACATCGTATTTTTCTAAATCACTCGCAAAGCCTACCATATCCACTGGTATATTTTTGTCATAAAAAGCTTTGTAATATTTATTTACACTATTTAAATAATCCATATCTTTACTCGGCCCGCTTGAGAGTTCTAGCGACCACCAGTTATTCCAATCAAATAAAATACCTACCTTCGTATTAATTCGGGAGCCAATAAAGACATCTCCCAGTTGTTCCAGCTCTTTACCTAGAATACTGCATTCTTTAAATATTCTAGTATTCTCATGTCCGGCATGAGCGATAATCGCACCATGAAATTTTTCCTGTCCTCCCGCTGACTGACGCATCTGGAAGAACAAGCAGGTATCCGCGCCATGAGCCATCGCTTGATAACTTAATAGTCTTACCTCTCCCGGTTTTTTCAATTTGTTATATGGCTGCCAATTTTGTTGATTAGGCGACTGCTCCATCAGCATAAAGGACTGTCCATCTTTTAAACCTCTCATAATATCATGCTTCATCGCAATCAAACTCTTATCTTGATGGGGACTCGGATAATTATCCCAGCCGACAATATCCATTTTCCCTGCCATTACAAACTGATCTAGCTTCTTAATATAACCGGACATATTTGTTTGTACCGGTATATCTGGTGTATATTTTTTTAGTTCCCAATATTCATTTTCAAAGCACTCTGCGGTAGAGTCGGTTACAAACCTTTGATAATCCAACATAATGACCGGATTAAACCGATAATCATCATTTAATTCTGTCGGCAACGTAATTTCCTCAAAGCTATATACAATTCTTCCCCAAAATGTTGTATTCCAACGTTCGTTCAATTCTTCTATTGTGCCATAACGTTCCCTTAACCATACTCTAAACTTTCTCTGACAATTATCACAATAACAATATGTGCCGTACTCATTTGCCACATGCCATACCGCCAATGCCTTATGATTGCGATATCTCTTTGCCATAGCTCCGGCAATCGCTTTTGCCCTTTCTCTATACTTCAAACTGTTATAGCAAAAAAATACGCGCATTCCATGTGTTCGTTTTCTTCCTGCGATATCCACTGGAAGTACTTCCGGATATCTTGTTGATAACCATGCCGGCTGTGCTACTGTTGGTGTTGCCAAGCACACTGAGATTTCATTCTCGGCGAATTTATCCATCAGCTTATCAAGCCACTCAAACTCGTATACACCCTCGTCCGGTTCTAGCTTTGCCCATGAAAATACCGGCATAGTAACCATGTTGATACCGGCTAGTTTAAAAAGTCTCATATCTTCATCTATGGTCGCATCATCCCATTGATCCGGATTATAATCTCCGCCATAATAAATTTTATTTCCTATTTTCATCTGCTTTATACTCCTTTTTTATTTATTCAATCGGTTGTGAGGTTGCAAGTGCAATGGTTCTAAACTCATCATATATTTTAGTCTTGTCCCCCTCTTGATAAGGCCTTACGGCACAGTAAAAATGATATAATATCCCATCCTTATATAGCACCGATGCCTTATGTGCATGACGGGAATCTAAGCTGCCCTCCGCTCCATTATCGATTAACGGCTCTTCATGCTTTTCCCAGTGCAGCAAATCTTTTGAAAAGGCAATTCCTTCTTTTGCATGTCCCGGCCCATATCCAAAATAAAAATTCACCCATATATCACCGTCTTTTACGATATATGGATCCGATACAAAACGGCTGTCCCAATTATCCTTTGTCACTCTCATAATCGGATTTTCTTTACCTCTTTCCCAATTTATCAGGTCTTTTGAATAGGCAACACCAATTTGTTCAACCCATGGAGTCTTTGTATCTTTCGCATTATAGAAAAGATACCACATATCTCCCTCTTTAATAATACACGCCTTATATAGTCCGCCTTTTTCCCAATCATCTCCCTCTTTCCATGAATACACTGGTTTTTCAAGCCGATGCCACTCTAAAAGGTTCTCATCCTCACACCATGCCATGCCGATTTCTGCCGGCCCTTCCTCGTATCCAGTATTTGGATATGCGTGATATACACACCAATATTTTCCGTCCACTTTCTTTAGTGTTGGCATATCATGAAGATTGTCACTTTCCTTAATCATCCATGTCACGGAACCGCCTACCTTATCCCATGTCCTATCCTCATCTCTTTTTAAAACCATACCCTTAAATGTCCAATTCAACAAATCATCACTAGTTGCCAGCGCTGACTGATAACCCTCTCCATCAAATCCGCTATAAAGCATATGATATTTTCCTTGATGATAAAATACAAAAGGTATATCTACTGACTGACAATCAAAGGTTCCCTCCACTCCTGAACCCGTTAGCACTGGTTTGGAATACTTATAATCGGTCGTGTATTTACTAATATCTCTCATTTTATATCCTCCATATGTTAAAAACACTCCTCTAAGAAACTTAGAGGAGTGTCTCCTAAATAGATTACTTATCTTGCCACATTATCATTTAACATTTGAATTATTCCATCAAAATCATCAACTGCATATTTAACTGTATTTACATATGTATCCCAATCGGCATCAGAGTTAATATCCAATTCGCCAGTAATAAATCTTACACTCCATTCTCGTGCTAATTCTCCACAAGCTGCTGTAATATCTGCTCTTCGTGCTGCCTCTTCAGGGCTTAAGAATGTCACTGGTGCTAAATCTTGAGGATGAATAGAATCTGGTCCGCCAAGTTTTGCTGACATTTCCCAATATTGTCCCTCTACATATCCATCAGTCGGAGTCCACCAAGGCTCACCTTTTAACTGCTGAACAACCGCTTCAAAATCTTGTGGTACAAATGGAATTCCTGTTCTACTTACAGATGTAGACATTACCCCATAGTTAGAAAGTTCTGATACTGGATCATCAAGTGCCATAATATCTGCATCAAATTGTTTTTGTCCATCCGCAGATTTTGTATAGGTAACGCCTTCAATTCCCCAGTTCAACATTTCAATCATTTCTGGTGAATATTGATAATCAACTAATTTTACAAGCCAGTCTGCATTTGGTGCATTTGCTGAAATTCCAATTCCTAATCCGTTGCTCACTAAGTAACTTCCATCCAATCTTGAACCCCACTTCCATGGTGTTCCCATATCAGGATTCTCTGGTAAGTATGCAAGTCCCCACTCAAAGCTATCATCTATACGAACATTGACATTCCAATGTCTTGCCATTCCAGACCAAAGAGTCGGTGACATAAGGAATTTACCTGTTGTCGCTTTTTCAGTTGCTGCATCTGAATCCGCAGTTGCGAACTCTGGATCAATATATCCTTTTTCATATAAAGAATTGATATATTTTAATGCTTCTCTGAAATTATCTTCAACTGGTCCATATGCCCATTCATTACCGTTCCAGTATAAGGTCTCAGAAGTATGGAATATTCCTGTAAATCCACGATAGAACGCATAGTTCTTATCTGTGTTACCCATTACATAGGTATCTGGATATAATTCATATAATGCTGCACACAACGCATCAAACTCTTCCAAAGTTGTCGCTGGTTCTAAACCATGCTCTTGTAAAACATCAAAGCGATATGCAAAGGATGCAAAAGACTGTCCGCCTGTAAGTCCTGCGGCATTATACATACCATCCTTAAAGTAATATGCACTTCCATCTTCATTGTAAGCCGCATCTTTTCCACCAACAGTTCCTTCAATAAATCTTGAATAATAAGTCAGCATATCTTCATATTCTGCAATATTAAGCACCTGACCATCTACTCCATATACATTGATCGCATCTCTTTTACTATAAGTAAAGACATCTGGTAGGTTTCCACTCGCAAGAATTACTTCTTCATTTTGTTGATAATCTGCCCATGGCACATAGCTCCAAGTAATATCCAATTTACAGCCTAGATATTCTTCCATCATCTCCTGCCACTTTTCCTGTACCGCCAGTCCCTCTGTATCTTTTCCAAAGGTTGGAATGGATACGGTAAAGCTTAATGTGTTATCTTTTAACTCAGACATTCCATTATTCTCAACTGCAGCATCTGTTGCTGCATTAGTTGTCGCCTCTGTAGTAGGAGCATCTGTTTCCTTTGCTGACTCATTTTTCGTACAACCAGCCAGTAAGCTTGTTACCATTACTGTTGTCAGTAACAATCCTAGTAATCTTTTTTTCATTTCTTCTTCCTCCTTTTATTTTTTCATATTTAAACAAGCCATAGACTTGTAAATATCACCCTTTTACCGCTCCAATCATCATTCCTTTTTCAAAATATTTCTGTAGGAATGGATAAATAATTAATACCGGTAATATCGTTGCTATAATAACTGCATACTGCACATTTTTCGGATTTAGCATCTGTTGGTTCACCATCTCCATCGCTCCGCTCATTCCCTGTAGTCCTGAGTTAAATAAGATTTGTCTGAGGATAAGCTGAATTGGATGTCTTGTTGAATCTTTCAAATACAGAAGTGGTTCAAACCACATATTCCAGTACCCTACAATCGCAAATAACCCAAATGTTGCAAAAAGAGCTTTTGACAAGGGATAATATATTCTGAATAAAATTTTGATATCGCTCGCTCCGTCCATATATGCCGCTTCTCGCATTTCTGTCGAGATGCCGCTAAAGAATGAGCGGTAAATAAATATATTGTATGCCGCAACACAACCCGGTAAGATAACTGACCAAATGGTATTCATCAAGCCAAGCTGCTGAATTAGTATGTAGTTGGGAACCATTCCGCCGCTAAAAAACATTGTTATTGTCAGCAAAATAGTGATTGGCTTACGCAGCACAAATTCTTTAATCGCTAGAGCATATGCTATCATAGAGGTGAACAATAAACTAAATGTTGTCCCAAGTATTGCATACATCAAACTATTTCCATAAGCTCCCCATATTCTAGGATTGCCAAAAACCATTTCATATCCTTTTAGGTTAAGCTCTACCGGATACCATGTTACCATTCCTGTTGATATCGCTGATGGTGAGCTGAGTGATATCGCAATAATGTTCAAGAAAGGATACATGATGATGATGATTAAAAAACACATTATTACTGTTAGAATCACATCAAATGTTTTACTGCCAAAGGATGTCTGCATTTTTGTTTGCTTTATTTTTTTTTCTTTCATTTTTATCCCTCTCTTTACCACAAGCTATTTTCGGAATTCAGTTTTTGAGTTATTTTATTAGTCATAAATACAAAGCCAAATGCTACTACTGAAAGCATCAAATTCACCGCTGTTGCATATTCAAATCTGGCACCCTCTTGCAAACCTACTCTAAATACAAAGGAAGAAATTACATCAATAGCAGTTCTATTTGTATCATTCTGCATAAGAATGATTTTCTGGAAATCTGAACCAAGAATCCCGCCCATGCCCAAAATCAGCATAATTGTAGTTGTTGGCATAATCGTTGGCCAAGCAATATTTTTCATCTTTTGCCACCTGTTTGCGCCGTCGATGCTCGCCACATCATATAATGTTGGATCTACATTTGATAATGCTGCCAAATAAATAATTGAACTCCAGCCAAATGTCTGCCAAAGGTGAGAACCGACATACATCGGTAAAAAGTATCTTGTTCCCTCGTTCATATTTACTGCTGCCATACCAAAAAATCCACGAATCGAATTGAATAATCCATCCAATGACCCAAAACTATTCAACATTCCCACAATTACCACAATCGAAATAAAGTGGGGAATATAAGAAATTGACTGTACTGTTTTCTTTAATTTTTTATTCTTCACTTCATTCAATGCCAGTGCGAAAATAATTGGTGCCGGAAAGCCAAATAGCAGAGTCGATACACCAACTCTCACCGTATTCCATACTAATGTTTTTGCCGCTGGATTTCTCCAAAATGTGATGAAATGTTTAAATAGCGGATCAAGCCATTCACTTCCCCAGATACCTCTGGATGGTTTATAATCTTTAAATGCAATCAAAATCCCCGCCATTGAACCGTACCTAAATATAATAATAATTGCCAATGCAGGAATACATAGTAGAATTAATGATCTCTGTCTATACAAGGTCTGCCATATGCTTCTCTTTTGTGGTGACAAACCTGCTCTTGTCTCTTCTTTCCCGTCCATATTTGACCCTCCTTAAATAAAGCCTTTAATTTAATTCTATATTACTACTTCATTTATACAATTTACATGTTATATTTTTGAAAGATTATGTATTTTTCTTTTATTTTCTCGAAATTTACATAATTATCTGTGTTTTTTCCATAATCAGAGGTATATAATTGTAGTAAGATGAACATAATCCATAAAATTTCACTTTTAGAAAGGATTCCTGAAATGCAAAAAAATCATACTCATACTATTAAAAATTTATCCATTAAAACCCAGTTGGTTATCATGGTATTCATTGTTTTTTCAGGCCTAACTATCCTTTCAATATTCAGTTATGCCTCTTACTATCAGCAACAGCTTCACCTATTGGAACATACCCAAAATGCATGGCTTAATAGCATTACTACGGAAATCAATAATAATTTTAGATATATTGTTAATCTCTCCAGCAATCTGTCCTACAATGATTCCATTCAAAATTATCTTTCTTCTGAAGACCCTCTCTCTGAGGTAGAGTTTTCTAAAAATGCTTCCAAGCAGATTATCAATGCCCAAAGCATTGAAAAATATATTTTGGACATCGCCATTGTAAAGGACAAATCATATTATATTAATATTTCTGGGGACGGCTCCATCTTTCCAGCTTTAATGGAAAATCATCCCAATGATCCTGGCAATCTTTTCTTTTTTGATAATATTGAATACTATGTGCAGGCACAAACGGTCGACTGCATTGTTGTTGGACGCTGGATTTATCCTCTTGATTTAACAAAATCTGAGCCTTGCGGTGCCCTTTATATCACTTTGAACCCTCATAGCTTCCTTGGCTCTTCTTATTTTACTTCTTCCCCTATCTCTGACCTGATTATTATAGACCAACACAACCAACTGATACTGGGAGATGAACTTCTTTATGAGGGATTTTTAGAAAGCCTCACTGCGGATTCACAAGATACACTGTCCGGCACTTCAAAGGTCGGTGAGCTCAGGTACAGCTATCTTCTCTCGCCCCTTGAAGAGTTGCCTTATACACTTATTTCATTTACTGAACAAAACGCTCTTCAGAACAATATTTTTGACATTATCTTTCGCCAATATGTCAGTGTATTTATTACTATTTTCATTATGCTTGGTTTCCTGCTATTATTTGTCGGCAATTTTTTCGGCACCATCAATCGTTTAATTGCTCTGATGAATCGTATTACTTTTGGTGAACGGCAAGCCTTAAAAGAACGATTTATGATAAAAGAAAATCAGACATTTTCTCAGGAATCACACATGCTAGTCACTGCCTTTAACTCTATGCTCGATGAAATTAATACTTTAAATACGAATATCTTTAACAGCTATACCAAAATGTATGAAACTGAACTTTATGCTAAACGAGCTGAGCTTAATTTTCTTCGCAGTCAGATTAACCCGCATTTTGTTTATAATACTCTGGCTGTTGTCAGTGGCATGGCTTCTGAAGAACGTACTGAGGAAATCATTGATGTGGCACAATCACTCGCTGAAATCCTGCGTTATAGTATAAAAGGGAATGAATTTGTTACTTTTGAGCGAGAACTGGATATTGTTACCTCCTACCTCACCATACAAACTTTACGCTTTGATGATCGTTTTTCGATTGAATATCAGATTTCCGATGATGTTATGAATATCAAAATGCCCAAAATGATTTTGCAGCCAATCATTGAAAATGCCATTATTCACGGACTCGAGGACCGGCTGCAAAAAGGACATCTCTTGTTGTATGCGGCCTTTGATAAAGAACAAGAACGTCTAATCATTCGCGTAACAGATAATGGCATGGGCATTGAAACCGGCATTTTAGAAAAGCTAAAAGCGAGCATTTTGCCGCCCTCTAAAACTGCCCCTACAGTCACAATTTTGGATATTCCCCCGCTGATACCGGCGGCCGAGCCAACCGATGAACTCGGTATTGGACTTCGTAATATCAGCAGTCGATTACGCTTATATTATGAAATCGAAGATGCCATGCACATTGATTCAGATAAAGAAAATGGAACCGTTGTTGAAATACGCATTCCGATAAAATTATAGAAAGGAAAAAAGGTATGTATACGATTGTTATTATTGATGATGAAAAATGGGTTATAAAAAGTTTACTCGCAACCTTAAGCACACAAAATGATTTTGAAGTAATTGGTGAAGCATATAATGGCATTGATGGTTTTTCGCTGATTAAAAATACGATTCCTGATATCGCCTTTATTGATATTAAAATGCCTGGGCTTGGAGGGCTTGAGTTATTAAAAAATCTAAATGAAATTAACTGCCCAACGCTTTGTATCATTATTAGCGGACATGCAGAGTTTGCCTATGCCCAAAAAGCGCTTGAAAATAATGCCATCGGTTACTGCCTTAAGCCCTTTTCTGCCACTGAAATCAAGGAAAGCCTTGCTCGTGCAACAGCCTTTTTGACCAAACAAAAGGCTTCTCTTTCACCCCCTGCTCAATCAAAACCGGCCAGTAATTTTGAACAATATACCACCAATAAAATTGTACAAAATATTCTTTCGCATATTCATGAGAGATATACGGAAAATCTTTCCATTCAATCTATCGCAAAACTTTGTAATGTGAATGCGAATTATGCCAGTCAGCTATTTAATCAGGAAATGCAGGTTTCCTTTTCGCACTACCTTAGCCTGTTAAGAATTAATGAAGCTAGACAACTTTTAAAAAATACCGATTTATCCATATCAACAATCGCTCTGACCATCGGTTATCAGGATTATTTTTACTTTGCAAAAGTTTTCAAAAAAATTACCGGCACCACACCAACAAAATTTCGTGAGGAGACCATTTTATGAAAAGAATACTTCCCTTTTTATTCATTGCCTTTTGCGGCCTATTAACTGGATGTAATGCCAAGGAGGAAACTCCTGCTATTCCTGCCTCTGAGTATGATACTAACCTCGATATCAGCATCGCCTTTTGGGATATTCAGGCTATGGAAAATGCCTCTATAAAAGATCCTATGTGGAAATATATTGAAGAGAAATTCAATATCACAATTATTCCTATTAATCTGAACTGGTCCGATTATAATGAACGTTTGCTCGTCATGAGCGTTTCTGATTCATTGCCTGATGTGTTTGCAGCAAATACTCTCAGCAACGCAACAGAATCCACCCCTCTTTTGATTGAAGATTTACTAAATCGAAAGTTAATACGGGCGCTTCCCTCTGATCTTTCGGCATATCCTCATATCGAACGGACGGTATCAGATTTACGGGAATTTATTACTTATACTGACAATCATATTTATACTTTTCCTCGCTGTTCTTTTTTGGATTCCAATCTCTCCTCTTCTGATGCCGGAGTGCTTGTTCGTAAAGACTGGATGGAAACACTGGGCATCAGTGAGCCCCAAAATATCGAGGAATTCATCGCTATGACCGCCGCTTTTGCCAATGATGACCCTGATGGAAATGGTCTTGATGATACGATTGGCTATAATAGTAATACTCCTAAAACCCTCGGAAAATGGCTAAATCTTGGCATTGCACCATATTGTAATGTTTATTCTTGGGTTGAAAGTGATGGTCAATTTATCCCCTCCTTTCTTTCACCAGAATTTGAACAAGTTGTTGTCACTTATCGCCAACTTTACGAAACCGGTGCTCTTGACCCTAATTTTCATACAAAGAAAACAAATGACGCTTTATATGATTTTGCCCGCGGAAAGCTGGGCGTTTTAGAACACAAGCTCTCCCCTGCCGCCATCAGTGAAGTGGAAATGCAGTGGAATGCGTTTCAAGGTGAGTCTTTGCCCTTTGCGGACGCAGTCACTTATCTGCGTATTTTTCCTGCTCCCGATGACATCATCTACAGTAATTCCAGCCTACGCTTTTGGTCTGAGAGCATGTTCTCGTCAAATGTCGATGATGAAAAAATGGAACGCATACTCGCACTCTATGATTATCTGATTTCAGAAGAAGGATTTATGCTCACTAGATACGGCATGAAAGGGCTTGATTATGAAATAGATGAAAACGGAAACTATATCTGCCTTTTAGATACTTCGGCGGGGAGCTTAAATGCACTGCTGACACAGCGTTATCCGGCTCTTAACATTTTCAAAAGCCTTGCAACTTGGGGCGGAACACAAGATGATTTCATGCCAAATGAAGCAAATATTCTTCGTTATGGGCAATATCCCACGCAACTTGCATATGATTCTCTGATTTGGAATCACGAAAATACCACCAGTCTTGCCCGAGCCGATACTTTCAATGCTCTTATCAAGGAGAACAGTACCACTTTTTCTATCGCTTCAATGCAGGAAAATTTTATTGAAGTGATTATTGGAACAGAAGATGCCATTTTGATGTGGCATGATATGATAGACCGTTGGTATGAAAAAGGACTGGGGGATTATATCCGCCAACAAAATGAAATGGCGAATGAAAAAGGAATTTATGCACGTTAAAAAGCTGCAGTGACTGCCCGTTTTATCAGCAGTCACTGCAGCTTTTTCTTTATTGGATTTTCAATACATATGCATGTTCACAAGGTTTTGTTGCCGGTAATTCCACAAATAATAGTTCTTCGCTTTGTTTAAACGAAAGCTCGCTATTTTCTCCCAGCATTTGAACAGATGTTATTTTCTTTTGCCGTTTTCCATAGCCAAGTGTTTTCACCTGCAAACTATTGTCTTTTGGCCAGTCAAGGGCAATCGCATATATTGTATCGCCTTTTTGCGTAAAACGAAAATCTTCATGCGAAAATTCTTTTTCGCGAATATCGGTCGCAATTCCCTCGGCAATCTGCTTTTTAATCTTTTCTGTATCATAGTCTTCATCTTCAGAAGTCGTCGGCCCCTCTGCCGCTATTTCATATGGTCGACTCTCATATATCGCTTCACCATTCACTTTCAGCCAATCTCCGACTGCATATAATTCTTTCACAGCCTCTTCGGGGAAACTTCCATCAGCATTTGGCCCTACATTCAATAATAAATTTCCATTTTTAGCAACCACATCACAAAGCAGATGAACCATGCTCGTTGCCGATTTATATTTCGGTTCTTGAACAATACACCATGTAATATTATCCTCCAACCGGTTATCGGTCTGCCATGGAAATTCTTTTGCCTCGGCAAAATGTCCATTTTCGATATCATATACGCCGATATCCTTTGGAAAATCACTCTGCTTATAAGTGATAACTCCATCTTTTACCTTTTCTTTATAATACTCAGCCATTTCATAACGATATTCTTCGCCAATAATCATCGTTCGGCTATCAAAATACAGGGTATCTGGTTTGTATTTATCAATTACTTCTTTGGTCTTGTCAAGCCACATCTGATTAAACTTATCATCCGGATAACGATAAGGCATATAGCGATTTGTTTCTAACGGAAGTGCTTCCCAATAATATTTTTCATTTTCCGGATCGTATACATCCGCTTCTGCATCTGTGGACATAAACCAGCCCCAAAGCCACTGATGATGAAAGGTCGCCAGATATTTAATCCCTTTTTTGCGAAAGGCTTTTTCACATTCACCAACCACATCTTTTTTAGGCCCCATTTTCATACTGTTCACAGGGTTTACCGCACTATCCCACATAGAAAAATTATCGGCATGCTCTGTTACAGGCCCCGCATATTTTGCTCCTGAACGCACAACTAATTCTGCCCATGCCTCGGCATCAAATGCTTCTCCTTTGAACATTTCAATGAAATCTTTATATCCAAAATCCTTCAGCTTCCCATATTTCTCCACATGCTTTAGGTTCTGCGGCAATCCTTTCGCATACATATTCCTTGAATACCATTCATTTTCACAGGCGGGAACACTATATACTCCCCAGTGAAAAAACAAACCAAACTTCGCGTCCCGAAACCACTTTGGTGTTTCTTGCTCTAATAAACTCCAATCTAATTTCTTTTCCATATGCTTTTTCTCCTTATATGATTAACCTTTTTTCAACACTAGCACCCAATCATTATGCTCTTTTCTTTTTTGAGGTGGCGTAAACCAAGGAAGAGGCTGATCTTCATATGTTCCGATAAAACTATATATACCACTCGTAGGGTCGAACCACCACGCAAGCGTCCGCTCCCAATCGAGCTTAGCTAACTGCACCGCAAATGAGGTACCAAGATAAGTGTAAAAATAAGCAAAGTCTTTGCCAGCAAAAGCGGCAACTCTTTCATGTTTATCGCCTTGTCTGCCATACAATAGTTCATCCGCTATCTTGCCAGTTCCAAAGTCTACTGCATTCATTAAATCCACTAAAAACTGCATCTGATGAGAGCCCGCGTCGTGCAATGCCTCTTGCCAAGACATTTTCACATTGAAAATAGGCATTGTCTCCGGATGATAAAATTGAAAAATTGCATTATGCCCATAAGTATGACCTGCCGCACCGGCAAATACCGACCAGTAAGCATATCTACGCACATCTTCAGCCTGCCAAAACGGTTCTATTTGCCCGTGTAATCCCTGCGGAATTTGCTCATAAGAGGGTTCTCCATCTAAAGTTGGCTTAACTGGATCATAGCTATAATCCTGCACCACATATCGCCAACTATCTTCACCAAAAAAGCCATCTTTATGAGCATTATCATCCCATGTTCCTAAGCAAGCCTGATCGTATCGACGATGTCCTGACTGAAACATATTAAAATCCATCCAGTCTTCGTTATGAAACCACTCGGTTGATGAGGTTCTGCCAAACGGATGAAATGTCACCAAATGCTCGGCACATAACGCTTTTATTGTTTTGCCAAAACAACTCCAAAGTTCATAATTTTTATCCCCGCGACAATCTCCACCAATCAGCCAAATAATGTTCTCTTTCTTTTGATACCGCTCGCCTAAAAAAGTAGCGTATGCTGATACATTATCAACGGTCAAATACCCCGCATCAACAACGGTTCCCCAACAAGGAACAAAAGCCATATACATCCCCAACTCTTCGGTCATTCTAACAACCTCGTCTACATGCCCCCAAAATTCTGTTTCCACATTTGGCCGCGCCATATCCATGTCATGAAACGCAAGTGAAATATCGCGGCGGTTAATGGTAACACCGGCTTTAGTTTTTTGTGCCCCTGGTAATTGGTGTATTATGGTCGCTTGTATCACATTAAAACCTTTATCTCGCCTATTTTTTAAATATTGATATGTTTCTTCCAAAGTCAGGTTCTGAAATAGCAACCACGCAGTATCACCCAGCCAAAAGAAAGGCTCGGTGCCGTTTTGAAAATACCTTCCATTTTCTTGTACTTGTAAGGGACCATTATCCCATGGTTTTTGTATTATCATTTTTTTCTCCTTTTTCTTTATACTGATTACGAACTAATTTCTATCCGATAAAATGACAGCGGCGGCAAATAAGTCACCTCATCTACAAAAGGGGTATAGGTTGGATTTTCCCCCCATGCAAAGGAAATTTGTGCATCTTTTGACACTTCTTCGGTCATAAGCACAACCACTTTATTATTATCCATTTCATCCGCAAATACTTTTTGCGGATAGATTTCTCGTTCTCCCTCCATCACTGTAATTCCACTAAGTTCTGCCTTTTGTGTGAGGAAGAAAAAAGTACTGTCCGCATATGGTTTTTCAAATTCCAAAATAATTTCTCTTTCTGTTTTTTTCACTGCCCGTATCAAATTCGGTGCAAAATATGGCGCCCCACCATATAACACCGCCATACAAAGTCTTGCCTGCATCTCTCCTAGCCTGATATTCGCGAGAGAACTATTATGAATGGCATCGGACATCGATGCTTGCAACGCTGGCAGCACATACACCTCATCTATGGTATTTTGTGCCTGTCTCTGTGCTTCTCTTACTTTCCCCCAATTATGAGGGAAACTCCCCTCTATAAAACGATTGAGCTGAAAGGTGAAAATCGGTATCTGATATCCAAGCGTTTCCCTTGTATTTTCTACAAACGCTTTGAAGTTCTGATAATATTGCTGTGCATCTTCTATTTGATTCGTATCAGAACATCCTTGATACCATAAAATCCCTTTGACATCTTTGCCAACTAATTTAACCTTATCTATCATATTCTGATATAAATCTCCATCTTTTTGCCAGCGGCTAATCGCTGAACCTCCAAGTGCAGTTGGCAAAAGTCCAATCGGATACCCTACTTCTTCATGGATTCTTTTTGCAAAAGTTAGGTATGGTGTAGTCCCCGATATCCCCATTTCTCTATTTACAAGTGCTTCCTCTGCTCCTGTTGCATCATTCATCGGATGTGCGGCAATATCCCAACTACCACTGTTTCGACGCATATGCACACCCAGACAAGATGAATCCATCACGCTATCTTTTCCATAACCAGACGCATTAGATTGTCCCGCAATCACATAGATATCTCCAATTCCGATATGCCGGCAAATATCTCCCCGAAACAGCCAATCCAATGTTTTACTTTTTGTCTTAAGCCCTGTTTCTATCAGATAGAGACCGCCCTTTGGAAGTACGAGACTCGTCTTGCATTTTCCCGTTATCACACCTCCGTCATCATTTTCAATATGATCCATCTTTTTCCACGGAATCACAACTTCATGGGTCGCTTCCTTTAATACTCGTATCATTGGAAGTGCAGAAATTATCTCAAACTGAAGTGCATCTTTTGGTACAATCCATCTTCCTTCACATGAAATCTCCGCTTTTCCATCTTTTTGTTGAAAAATCTGCCAGTCCATGGGGCATTTCTCTAACAACACGCCAAACATCATTCCCCCCCTTTCTATCATTCCATTTGAAAAAATAGTACCATACATGGATTTTTAAATGAATGTAATATTCTCAGCCGAGTATGCATTTTTCACGTATGGTATTTAATTATTTGTTGGAAAATCTAAAAAGGAGCCCTCATATCGAGATACTCCTTTTACAGTCACTTATTCAATTAATCTTTTGTTAAACTTCCTTTTTTCGCACGTGTTTTACTATAAGCCAATAATAAAAACGTTCCAATTACTCCTGCTGAAACAATGTTTGTCAGGGCTGCTACCGCACCTTGTACAAACACAACATTAACAGGTTCTGCATAAATTACAATATCAAGAAGAGGTGCTACCACAATCCATGCTACAATATTTCCCACAACTTGGTAGATATTAAAAATAACCATATCTTTTACTTCAAATTCGCCATCTTCAACTTTAAGCTGTTTGTATGAAAGTCCCATCACAAAGCCTGTTATTCCGCTCGCAATTACCCAACTCCACCATGGACTTCCGTATAACATCGCATCGGATAATGCATGTCCGATGAATGCGATTAATCCACCAGCAATCGGACCGAATAACGCTGCAAAGAAACCTGCCACACCATATGCTGTTTTCACGTCTGTTTCTGGTACCCATGTTGGTATCTTTACATACATAAACAAAAGTGTAAATAATGCCGCTCCAAGTCCTGCTGCCACAATCGTCTTGGTTTTAAACTCAAATAGTTTTTTCATGGTATTTTCCCTCCTAGGTTATATCTTTCTTTTTTCCTCCCTAGCTTACACCATTTTCTGGCACTTTTCAAGTTCGATTTATTATTTTTCAAAAATAACTTTCCACTCACCGCCATAACCGATTCCATATACTTTTGCAAAGCTATCTTGACTGACAGCCATAGCTATTTTCATCAATTCATTATTATAAATAATTGGTTCACCTTTCTTCGCAAACCCAAAACTTTGATGAAATAATACCTTTTCTTGAAATACCTGCACATTTTCATGCGTAACTGTTACCTGAATATAATCACCATAAGAAAATCCTGCTTTTTTAAAATCATGTAACGGAATATTCGTCCAAAGATTTCCGAAATTCGGATCTCCAATCTCAAAAATTCCTTTCACCTTTCCTGCTTGTATATCCGGCTGCACAAGAGGATGTAACACTATTTCCTCGACATTATATACTGGTCCCACACCCTCAAAATCTATGATTCCAGACGCTAGTCTAGCAGCAGTATAGCCGAATACATCACGTCCGTGAAAAATCGCCACTTCTTCTGTGCCTTTTCCTCTTAAGCGATTCACATTTTCATCAATTTCACGAACCTCTTCTATTCCTATAAAATGCTGAATATGTGTCAAGGCGCCATTGTCCGGTGTCACAATATAGTAACCGTCCACACTTTTTGCAACACACGCTTTTCGTTTAGTTCCTACTCCTGGGTCAACCACCGATACATAGATGGTTCCCTTTGGCCAAAACTGTAAGCTCTGATATAAACGATAACTTGCACTCCAAGTATCGTACTGTGGTATTTCATGTGTGCCATCAAAAATTTCCAATTCCCTATCAACCGTCTTCACAACTCCATACATCGAACTAACGGCACTTTCCTTATATGTAAAATCTGTTTGAAATACTAATATCGGTTTCATAATTTCTCTCCTTTTGTTCTTTTTAAATAAATGGATTCCAAAATCTGGACTGGTTCACGAAAAATGTCAGAAAAAGTGAGCCAAGAAAAATTAAAAGCGAAATTAGAATTGCCACTTTATCTGAAGTCTTCATCTGCTTTGCCACATACCATGTACGCTTTTTATTTTTCCCAAAGCCTCTTAAATCCATTGCATTACTAATTACTTCCACTCTATCCAAGGTTGAAAATATTAATGGAATACAAATATTCATTATATTTTTAAGCCTGATACTCAGCTTTTCTTTCTTCGATAAATCAAGCCCTCTACTTTGTTGTGCCAATGAAATATTCTGATAATCACGAATCATATCCGGAAAATATCTAAGTGTTAAAGATACCGCAAATGCCCCTTTGTAATTCACTCCAATCCGATTCAGCGATGCTGCAAATTCACTTGGATTGGTTGTCAAAAGAAATAACATTCCAAGCGGAACTACTGACGCGTACTTTAATGTCTTTGTCAACTGATAAAGCAACTGTTCCTGTGTGACTATATAGCGCTCAGTAATCACAAACAGAGTGTTTTTTGTTCCGTATATTCCCAGCGCATGCTGCGGGCTAAAAAGAAATGTCAAGATAAAATTCATAATCAGAAAAACTAACACATAAAGCAGCATCAGCTTTATTCTTTGCAAACTCACTTCTGACATCTTAAATATTACCATTGAAAATAATAACACCCCTATTATATATCGCACATCATAGGAAAACATTACACAAAACGTAAGGCATAAGAAACAGATTAGCTTGGTAAGTCCCGATAAATTAAAAATGATATTATCTGTATCTGTATAATCAAATAACTTATCTTTCATCAGAAAACTGCCTCCTTTCGTAATCAATAAAATGTTGTACGAATTCAGTTGGATTTTCTATCTCTGCTTTGATCGCCAAATCATACAATGAGGTCAGTTTTAAGTTCCCTTTTTTTGCAATTTTTTCATCTGTAAGAATTTCAACTGCGGGAGCATCTCCTATCTTCTCCCCATCCGAAATTACAATCGCATGTGTGGTGTACTCAAGCATTAAATGCATGTCGTGAGTAATCAGAATAATGGTAACACCCTCTTTGTTTAATTCCTTTAGAAATTCCATAATCTCTGTATAATGCTTATAATCCTGCCCTGCCGTCGGCTCATCTAATATCAATACTTGTGGGTCTAATGCTAGGATTGAGGCAATCGTTACCCTTTTCTTTTGTCCAAAGCTAAGTGCCGAAATCGGCCATGTTCGAAAAGGCAATAAGCCGCAAATCTGAAGCGCTTTTTCCACTCTTTCCTCAATTTCCGGCTCACTAACCCCCTTAATTCTAAGACCCAAAGCCACTTCATCATAAATCATTGCCTTACAAATCATTTGGTTAGGATTTTGCATAACAAATCCTATTTTTCCTGAGCGTTCCTTAATCGTCTGCCCGCTTAAATTCTCCCCGTTTAAAATCAGTCTTCCGGCATCTTCTTTTACAAATCCGCAAATCACCTTTGCAAGAGTACTTTTTCCCGCTCCATTCGTACCAACAATGCTGACCATTTCTTTTTCCTTAATAGCAAAATTAATATTCTGCAAAAGTTTTTTCTTTTTTGTATATTGAAAATGCAAATTCTCGGCAACTAGGATATCCTTTTTTACCGGTTGTATCTCTTTTTTTTCTTGGCTGTTATTCCATTTATGTAATTTTTCTTTAACCATCTCAATATTGAGAGTATCCATTCTGCCTGCCTGCATTTGGGGTGTTACTTCAATGCCGGCATATTTCATCGCCGTTACATAGAGCGGTTCTCTAATTCCCTGTTCCTTTAAAATATTCGCGGCAATTAATTGATCAGGGGGCATATCGGCAATGATTCTTCCGTCGTCCACTACCACAACCCTGTCAACATGCCTATATAGCACATCTTCTAAGCGGTGTTCAATAATGACAACCGTTTTATTTCCGCTCTTCCATATTTCATCTATCAAATCAATCGCTGTTTTACCTGTTACTGGATCCAAGTTTGCAAGAGGCTCATCAAATAATAAGATATCTACATCATTAACCATTACACCAGCAAATGAAACTCTTTGTTTCTGTCCGCCAGAAAGTTCATGGGGCGAATGCTTCAAATGTGCTCCCATATCCATCAGCTTGGCTGCTTGGCTCACCCTTTTTTTCATTTGCTGCTGCTCCACACAGTCATTTTCAAGGGCAAATGCAATATCCTCCGCCACCGACAAACCAATAAATTGACCATCCGAGTCCTGTAATACTGTTCCCACTCTTTTTGAAAGCTCAAATACATTCATTTCGGTTGTTGGTGTTCCCATGATATTTAACTCTCCAGCCAACTCACCTTTATACGAAAAAGGAATAAGTCCATTTAAGCAATGGCCTATCGTACTCTTTCCACTTCCACTCGCTCCTACAATCAATACTTTTTCATGCTCATAGATTGTTAGGTTAATATCATGCAGTGTCGGCTCTGCCTGACTAAAATATTGAAACTGAAAATCCCTGAATTCAATAACCGGTGTTCTTTTCTTATCCGGCATATCTCTCCTCCTCTTAATCATCGTATACAATTCTTGGTGCCTTTCTCATGGATATTCCCCATTTGCTTCCGGTTCCAATATTATATGCTCTCGCAAAACTTCCTTGATTGATTGCAACTGCCATACAATCTAAACTATTCACATAAATAAGCGGTTCGCCAACATGTACATCCGCAAAACTCTTGGCATATACCAGAATATTTTTATATAACACTCTTGTTTCATTTTCAATACTGATTTCTACACGTTTTCCATGTGTAACCCCTAGATTCATAAACATTTCCCGTGTAATATTCGTCCATAAACTACCAAAGCGTACATCAAGTACATCTATCGTTCCTGTTACAAGCTCTCCATTGTATTTGGGCTCAACAATATGTAACTGGCTGATTGTATCAACTTCCACTTCGGGGCCAATTCCTTCAAAATTAATAACGCCTGCCGCTAATCTCGCCCCTGTGTACGCATAGATATCACGTCCATGAAAGGTATAGCTTTCCCCTGAATTTGGCAGCCTGTTTATCTCTTCATCAATAATCCTCGCTGCCACAATTCCATTAATTCGCTGCACATGAGTTAGTGTTCCATTATCCGGTGTCACAATATACTGCCCTGTTTTCGTCTTCGCAACAATACTTCTTCTTGTTGAACCCACACCCGGATCCACCACACTAACAAAGACTGTTCCCTCCGGCCAATAACTAATCGTCTGTATCAACCGATAAGATGCTTCCCATATATCATATTGAGGAATGTCATGTGTCAAATCCGAAATAATTAAATCTGGTGAAACGCTATAAGCAACTCCATACATCGCACTCACCGCTCCATCTGCTGTTCCAAAATCTGTTTGCATAATTAGTGGTTTTCTCATAATAATCTCCATTCTCTTTATATTTTAAATTACTTATATTAACTTTCTATTTTATACTAAACCATTTTTCACTTTATTGGCAACAGCTAAATATTTCTGATTCTTACTGTTTGGCTTTTCTGGTATTGTCATCATCAAATAATCGTCACGAAGCATTGGCTCCAAATATGTTTTTCTAAAAGTCCCTCTACTTAAACTTCCAATTCGCATTTGCATTTCCATTCGTGTTCTTGGAGTTTCACAAAAGGAGAGCAATACTTTCTTTTTAATTTCTACATCTTGGCCTACATCTTGGCCTACATCTTGGCCTACATCTTGGCCTGCTTGCTTTGGGCCAACCCTTAATGTCGCCACTTCTATTAATGGTACTTCTGCAATAAATAATGAATCTTCTTGAAAAACAGGTTCTTTTCCTGAATATAATTTTGAAAACTTCATTGTATTTCTAACCCCTGATCCCAATTCATCCACAAGACCAATTTCTCTAAACACCTTAGCTATTGGAGGATTTTTTGAAAATGGTTGAAATAATTGTGGATTCAAAATTCCTCTTAAATAAAGTTGATTCGCATTTTCCGTATACATTCTATCCTTTTCAATCACAAACTTTGCCGTCAACCCACTTGAATAATCACGATGTGCTAAGATATTTGAAAAAATCTCTCTTAAAATAATATCTCTAGGGCTAATGTTCTGTATTCCATCTAATACAAAGGGATTACTGAGGTGCTTTTTTCCAAACTCCATTAATCGATCATATGTATCTAAAAGATTGGTAATAATCACCTCTCTATCATCATAACGATCCGTATCTTCTACCCTTATCAACGCATCCGTTTTGTGCTGAGGTAAGACTCCCATAATGGTACTGTCTTTACCAAAAAGCAGAATAGCCGCAAGCGTAAGAGAGTCCTTTCCCGTTTCTGGATCTTTCAAAATCAATCCAACACTTCTAAGTAATTCTTCATCCGTCAGCTTCATCCATGAATGTTCCACTGTTCGTACATTCGCCATATTTCTTACACGTTCAAACAAATCATGCCGCAAATCCTCCAACCAATACCCTATATAAATAGTATTTACAAAGTAGGACTTTCGCTTTCTTGAATATAACTGAAACATGAGTTCATTACTATCCATTATATTTACATCTGAATCATGATTCCTATCAAATATGCCTTTTGAGGTTCTTGTAACTTCATCTCGTTCAGGTACATAAATATATAATATTTTTTTGCCTTCTATTTCAAACTCTCTTGGATACAGAACCAATGGCGGATTAATCCGATTTGTATTTTTAATAATAGTCACAAACTCCCTATGCACCTTGTCTATCTTATCTGGATGTATACCAATAACTGTTTTATCATCTTTTACACCTAATAAAAGATGTCCACCCGTATGATTGGAAAAAGAACACACTGTATCAATCGTATCCGCTGTAAGCTGTATTTTACTTTCTTTAAATTCTATCCTATCTCCCTCACCCTGCTCGATAATTTCAAGTAATGCTTGAAGATTCATATGGTTACCTCCTCACTTTGACAATAGTCTATTATATTTTAACCATTAATATACCAAAAAACAACCCCAAATGACTTTAATGCTTTTAAAGCATGCATTTCATTTGGGGTTGTTCTCGATACATTTTTAAACTTCTGTTTCCATCTCAGCATTTGCTTCGAGTTCCACTTGCTCATATCTTTCTAATACGATATTTTGCACAAATTCTCTAGTTTGAGAATTAATTGGATGTGCGATGTCTCGATATTCGCCGTCTGCGGCTTTTCTACTTGGCATGGCGATAAATAATCCCTTCTCACCTTCAATTACCTTTATATCATGAACTACAAATTCATCATCAATCGTAATTGACACCACTGCTTTCATTTTTCCTTCTTTGGTCACTCTACGCACTCTTACATCCGTAATATTCATAGGATTTTGCCCCCTTTCATCTAGTCTAATTATAGTATATATCTCGCATTTTTCTCGATAACAATCTTTATATCTTCACCGCCGCGATGTTCTGCACCAGCTCTAATTGTATCCCGACTTTCCACAATACAATTTTCAATTATGGTGTTATCACCAATGTATACATCATTTAAAATAATCGAATTTTTAATCACACAATTATTTCCGACATAAACCTTTTTAAATAGAACTGAATTCTCCACGGTTCCATTAATAATACAACCGCCAGATACTAAACTATTTTTTATGGTAGCACCAGGGTTATACTTTGCTGGTGGTACATCATCCACTTTTGTATATACATCTGGATATTCTCCAAAAAAGTAATTCCTCACCTCTGCCTTTAGAAAATCCATATTCGTCTTATAATAGGATTCCACAGTTGCTATATTACTCCAATATCCCTGCAATTTATAGCCGTAAATCCTTTTTAAATCCTTATAACGGATTAAAATATCCTTTACAAAATCATGTCTGCCCTCATGTGCACACTCTTCAATTAATTCAATTAATTGGCGACGACGTATAACATAAATGCCTGTTGAGATTGCATTTGATTTTGCCACCATCGGTTTTTCTTCAAATTCTTCTATACGGTAGTTCTCATTCATCTTGACAACACCAAAACGACTGGTATCTTCACCTATCCCCATATCCTTATAAACCACCGTTATATCAGCTTTTTTCGCAATATGGTATTCCAATACTTTACTATAATCCAACTTATATACACCATCACCAGAAGCGATGATGACATACGGCTCATGACTCCTTTTTAAAAAATCAAGATTTTGATAGATTGCATCTGCGGTTCCTCTATACCACCAGCTATTCCCCTCTGTGATCGTTGGGGTAAAAACAAATAATCCGCCTTGTTTACGTCCAAAATCCCACCATTTTGAAGAACTCAGATGTTCATTTAATGATTTTGCATTATACTGGGTCAACACCGCTACCTTTTGAACGTGAGAATTCGCCATGTTACTCAATGAAAAATCTATACTTCGATAACTACCACCAATCGGCAGTGCCGATATGGCTCTCTTTTTTGCTAATTCCTTTATTTTATTACTGTTTCCGCCAGCAAGTATTAATCCTACTGCTCTCATACTAAATCACCCGCCTTTATTAAAGTTTCACCACTAGCCAGCATTTGGTCTGGATAATCTTCTATTTTTGTAATTCCCGATATAGCAGTATTCTTTCCTATTTTTACATTCGGTGGTATATATGTATTTTCCCCTATTGTAACAATACCGGCTGAATAAATATCTGGTTTTTCTTTGTTGGGAATCGCTTCGCCAACACCTAATGCTACATCATCGTCTACATGAGCTAACTCCGCAATAATTGATTTATTAATAATACAACCTCGACCTACTTTTGCATCTTTCATGATAATCGAATCGCGAACCACCGTACCAGCACCAATTTCTACACCTGCCCCGATGACCGAGTTATAAACTTCACCATGTATTTCAGCACCATCACCGATAATACTTCTGCTAATTACAGAATTGCCCGAAATATACTGCGGGGGAATAATATCCGTCTGGGTATATATTTTCCAAAACTCTTCATATAAATTAAACTCTGGAATGATATCTATTAATTCCATATTCGCTTGCCAATAAGAATCTAATGTCCCTACATCTTTCCAATAACCATTGAACTCAAAGGCATATAATCTCTTATTCTCTTTTTGACAATACGGGATAATATGTTTTCCAAAATCACAATTTTTCTGTTCTGATAAAGTACATAAGGCACTCTTTAGTACTTCCCATTTAAAGATATAAATACCCATTGATGCCAAATTACTTCTGGGATTATCGGGCTTTTCTTCAAATTCAATAATCTCATTTTTATCATCTGTAATCGCAATTCCAAAACGATTCGCCTCTTCCATCGGAACGGGCATCGTTGCTACTGTAATATCAGCATTCTTCGCTTTGTGATAATTCAACATCACCTCATAATCCATCTTGTAAATATGATCCCCTGATAAAATTAATACATATTCTGGATTGTAGGTTTCCATATACTCAAGATTTTGATATATCGCATTCGCAGTTCCGGTGTACCATTCACTATCAGTACCCTTTTCATATGGCGGCAATACAGTTACTCCGCCAATATTTTTGTCCAAATCCCACGGAATCCCTATCCCTATATGGGTATTTAACCTTAGGGGGCGATATTGAGTCAAAACACCTACCGTATCCACTCCAGAATTAATACAGTTGCTTAAGGGAAAATCAATAATTCTGTATTTTCCACCAAATGCGACTGCTGGCTTTGCTACTTTAGAAGTTAATATTCCCAACCTACTACCTTGTCCGCCTGCTAATAACATTGCAATCATCTCTTTTTTTATCACATTACCACCCCTTGTTGTCTTTTTTAATTATATCATTATATCACGTTTTTATAAAATAGTGAACATTTTTTATATATTTTTTAATTTTTCCTTTTTCTTTTTATCACTTTTAACCTATTTTTTTCATATTTATAACATTATTCCACGTCTTTTTATCTATATTATATTTGTTTTTTGTATTTTTATGTATTTTTCTATACCTTTTAACCATTCTCTTTTATCTCATCTCATTGCAATATCTTTTTCTCATTTCCTATATGCTCCCACTGAAGAAATAATTTGCATTTTTCGTAGATGCGAGTATAATAAATACCAAATAAATATTAGGAGAAACAAAATGTATATAATAGATTTTAAAAAGCCCGTACACATCCATTTTATCGGTATTGGTGGCATTAGTATGAGCGGACTAGCCGAAATTTTATTGAAAGAGAACTTTCATATTTCTGGCTCTGACGCCCAAGAATCTAACTTAACAAAGAAATTAGTTGCTGCTGGAGCCCAAATCTTTTATGGCCAACGCGCCTCTAATATCGCCCCCTCAACGGATGTTGTTGTATATACTGCTGCTATCAAAGAAGATAATCCTGAATTGCAAAAAGCGTTGCAACTCGGTCTGCCAATGTTAAGCAGAGCACAATTATTAGGGCAAATTATGGCAAACTATGATAATTCTATTGCGGTAGCCGGGACACATGGCAAAACTACCACAACCTCCATGCTATCGCATATTCTATTAGAAGGTAAACTAGATCCTACCATCTCAGTTGGGGGGATCCTCAACGCTATTGCTGGAAATATTCGCGTTGGCAAGTCACAGTATTTTATTACCGAAGCCTGTGAGTATACCAATAGCTTTTTAGAATTTTGCCCAAAAATTAGTATTATACTCAATATTGAAGCTGATCATATGGATTTCTTTAAAGATTTACAACATATTCGCGAATCTTTCAAGCAATTTGCCAAAATCACCCCCCCTGATGGATTACTAATCATCAATGGTGATATTGATAATTATAATGAAATTACCAACGATTTAAACTGTCAAGTCATTACCTACGGACTACATGCTGATTGTGATTATAGTGCCCAAAACATTATTTTCAATGACAAAGCATGTGCTACCTTTGATTTACTAAAAAATAAAGAAGTGATTGAGACCATCACATTATCGGTAACGGGATTACATAACGTATCCAATTCACTCTCCACCATCGCTTATGCTATGGAAACTGGAATCCCCATGGATACCATAAAAAAAGGATTGCTTTCCTTTATGGGTACAAACAGAAGATTTGAATACAAAGGGAATATTGGTGGTGTGACCATTATTGATGATTACGCACACCACCCTACCGAAATAGAAGCAACTTTAACAGCCGCAAAAAATTATCCTGCCCAAAGAATTTGGTGTGTATTCCAGCCACATACTTACACTCGTACAAAAGCCTTTTTAAAAGAATTTGCTAAGTCCTTGTCCTTAAGTGACAAAATCATTTTAACCGATATCTACGCCGCACGCGAAACGGATAACTTAGGCATTTCTTCCAAAGATTTACTGGCGGAATTACAAAATTTAGGTGCCGAGGCCTATCATTTCACTTCATTTGATGAAATTGAAAATTATTTATTAGAAAATTGTACCCCCAATGATTTGTTGATAACTATGGGGGCAGGAGATGTTGTAAAAATTGGCGAAAATCTCTTAGGTTTATAATTATCCACATTATCCACATGTTTATGCACAGTTTTTGTGTTTTGCATGTGGATTTTTTTGTGGATATCTTCGTTTACATAATTTCTTCGACACATTTTTTTATAATTCAACATTCTCCTTTATTTTCGACATAATTCAAGGTTATTATTTTTATTTTACTCACATTTTTTCCACATTATCCACATTTTCCACAACATTTTTTATTTTTCTATTTCAGCCAACTTCAAACAAAAATCCATTTTGCTTTTGGAGGGGAATGTGATATAATGTGAACACTTAACGAGTCCGTTCTTGAACTTATTCTCTTGAACTCATCTCGTCCTTACCAGTCAACCCAACACATAGGTGAAAACATGAAAATTTTATCCTTACAAAACAAATCCAAACAAAACTCCACCATCATATCGAATCAATTTATTGATACCCACATGATTAAAAGTAATGGAGAGTTTGTCAAAATATACCTATACCTCTTAAGATGTTCTTCCGATGCGGACATAAGTATATCCTTATCTCTGATCGCAGACACTTTTGAACTCACCGAAAAAGATGTTCTTCGGGCGTTACATTATTGGGAAAAAACAGGACTTTTACAGTTGACTTTCCAAGAATCCCCCCATGAACTAACTGGCATCGGATTCACTGTACCTCTTCCTCCACCAGAAATCCCTGCACCTCAATCCGCCGCCATTGAAATCACTGCAACAACTGAGGTCGCAACTCCAGCCACCAATATCCCCACTGCCGATAGAATCTCTCAATTACAAAAGAAAGATGAAATCAAGCAGTTGCTTTTTGTTGCTGAACAATATCTTGGCAAAATACTGAGCAATACTGAGATGAGAACCATTTTATATTTTCATGATACGTTACATCTTTCAACGGATCTCATCGAATATTTAATCGAATACTGTGTCTCTAAATCCAGCAAGAGCGTACGCTATATGGAAACCGTTGCACATGCTTGGTCCAAACAGAAGATTACGACCATTGAGGAAGCAAAAAAACACACCAACTTATATAATAAAAATTACTTTGCCATCTTAAACGCTTTTGGCATTCGTGGACGCAATCCTGCAACATCTGAGCTTAAATTTATGCATACTTGGCTAAATGACTACTGTTTTTCTTTAGAGTTAATCTTAGAGGCCTGCAGTCGCACAGTTAACCAAACTCATCAGCCTAGTTTTCCATATGCTGATAAAATCCTTGCCAAGTGGAAGAAAAATGATGTAAAACATTTAACAGACCTAGATATCTTGGATCTGCAGCACGAAAAAACAAAAGAAATAAATGCAAAAAACAAAAAAAATTCTACGTCCGTGCAAAATCCAATCGCTAATGCGAAAAACAAGTTCAACAATTTTCATCAAAGAACTTATGATTATAGTGCTTTAGAAAAACAACTTTTAGATGTAAACAAATAATTCTTACTAAAGCAGCATTTTTACCGAAAAGGAGAACCATAAAATGAGCCTAACCAATTCTCAATATAATGAAATCATAAGAGCATATAACAAAAAGCAATTAGAAAATGTTCATCAACTAAATAAAAGAGTAGATGAAGTATACAGCCATTCTCCCCTATTTAAAAAAATAGACAATGAAATTGCCTCTCTAAGCATTCAAAAAGCGAAAAATTTATTAGCGGGTGATACCACGGCAACCGCTTCACTTAAAGAAGCGATTGATGATTTAGCGGAACAAAGAACTCTATTATTAGCCTCTACAGGCCATCCGCCAGATTACTTGAAAATGCAGTATACCTGTGCAGACTGTCAAGATACTGGCTATTTTGACAACCAAAAATGTCACTGCTTCAAACAGGCTCAACTCAATTTATTATATAATCATTCTAATATGAAAGAACTTTTAGATACCGAAAACTTTACACATTTCTCCTATAAATACTATCCGAATGACATCACTGATGAGGCAACCAACATCTCCGCCTTACAAAACATTCAGCATGTTGTCCAAAGGTGCCAAGATTTTATCACTAACTTTGACANTGATTTTCAAAATCTTTGCTTCTATGGCGATACCGGCGTGGGGAAAACATTTCTCTCTAATTGTATTGCCAAAGAATTAATTGAGCNTTTTCATTCCGTCATCTATTTTACCGCCTTTCAATTATTTGAGTCCTTTGCTCAAAGCACCTTTCACACTGACGGAGGCGTCAAACATTTTCATCAGTCTGTTTTTGATTGTGACCTATTGATTATTGATGATTTAGGAACTGAATTAACAAATTCCTTTGTTTCTTCTCAATTATTTTTATGTATAAATGAACGAATACTTCGGAAAAAATCGACTATTATATCGACTAACTTACCACTTGATATTTTTGCTGAAACTTATTCCGAAAGAATTTTTTCCAGAATTACCAGCAATTATACAATGCTCAAATTATTTGGAAACGATATTCGTATTTTTAAAAAAACACAATAACACTACTCAAGGAGGAAATGTAAAAATGCAGCAGACCGATCAACGTAATCTTGAAACTATTCCAGTGGGGCCTCTTGGCATAATTCCATTAAAAAGCTGTGAGCGAATGGGGCAAAAGGTAAATGCTTTTTTATCTGATTGGCGAAATGAGAGAGCACAAGAGCCCGGTATTCACTTTGATGGATACCAAAAAGAATCTTATATTATTGATACTGATATTCCACGCTTTGGAACTGGTGAAGCAAAAGGTGTTATCCGCGAATCCGTTCGTGGAGATGATTTGTTCTTTCTAGTTGATGTTTGTAATTATAATATAACTTATTCGCTTTATGGGGAGATCAACCATATGTCCCCTGATGACCATTTTCAAGATTTAAAACGCTTAATTGCCGCTGTTGGAGGTAAGGCAAAAAGAATTACCGTTATTATGCCTTATCTATATGAAAGTCGCCAGCATAAACGCACCGCTCGGGAATCCTTAGACTGTGCCATTGCTCTACAAGAATTAATCAATATGGGAGTGGATAACATCATTACTTTTGATGCTCATGACCCCCGTGTTCAAAATGCAATTCCTTTAAATGGATTTGAAACAGTACAACCCTCTTATCAATTTATCAAAGGATTATTACGACATGAACCAGATTTAACAATCGACAATAATCACATGATGGTTATCAGCCCAGACGAGGGCGGCATGAACCGTGCTATATATATCGCCAATGTTCTCGGCTTAGATATGGGAATGTTCTATAAAAGGCGTGACTACACTACTATTGTGAATGGTCGCAATCCAATCGTCGCTCATGAATTTTTAGGCAGTGATGTCGAAGGAAAGGATATGATTATCATTGATGATATGATTTCTTCTGGAGAAAGTGTATTAGAAGTTGCAACTGAATTGAAAAATCGAAAGGCTCGTCGAATATTTATATTTTCCACTTTCGGCCTATTCACAAATGGTTTGGAAGCCTTTGATAAGGCTTATGAAAACGGTATCATCAATCGGATACTCACCACTAATTTGGTCTATCAGACACCAGAGCTACTAGAAAAACCTTATTATATAACTTGTGACTTAAGTAAGTATATTGCCTATATAATTGATACTTTAAATCATGATGCTTCCATCAGTGATTTGCTTAATCCAAACTGGAGAATTCAAAACCTACTCAATCGCTATCGTCAAGATAAATAAAATATGCCAATTAAAAAGACTACTCTCGAAGAGAGTAGTCTTTTTGCCAAAAAGGGAGTCGCCTAGGCAATGACAACTCGCCCCTTTGCAAATAAAATTATAGCAGAGTTACCTTTAATAGTCAACCCTACTTTCGCCTTTTTTCGCCCTTTTTCGCTATTTTCTAGGCTTTTTCACCACCCACAATCTCTATTTTACCACCCATTATGTTTTTGTTTTACCTGCCTTGTTATGTAAATTTTATTTTCCACTTTAAATTGTTTCATATTGTTTTCGTTTCATCATTTATTATCCATCACTTTTTTTCCTTTTATTGGCTGAACATATTCTGCATTTGGCAGGCGAACGATAAACCTAGTGGATAATTCATCACTAGCCGCTTCTATATTCCCCTCATGAAGTTCTACAATTTGCTTGGCTATTGCAAGTCCTAATCCTGCACCCCCGGTTTCACTGGATCTCGCATTATCCACTCGATAAAATTTCTGAAAGATACTGCTGAGTTGATGTGCTGGTATTTTCTCTCCCTGATTCACAAAAGTAATTTCTATCATAGATGTTTTTGCCAGCGCATGTATTGCGATGCTGGTACCAGAACGGCTATAGGAAATCGCATTACGCAAAAGATTATCAAACACTCGAATCAATTTCTCAGCATCGCCATTTACAATTAATTTTTCATCCGCTTCTACTGTACAAGTTAATCTCTTGTTGGATAACACAACATATGCTTCATCCGCCAACTGCTCCAACATCATGGAAAGATCAAATTTAACCTTTTCAATAACTATATCTTGTAAATTAAAAGTCGTTATTTCAAAAAATTCCTGTGTAAGCTCCCCTAATCTTATCGCCTTTTCCAACGAAATACGAATATATTTTTTACGTTCTTCTTCTAACATATCATGCTCTTCATCTAAAATGCTCAAGTAGGCAATGATGGAGGTAAGAGGTGTCTTTAAATCATGAGCCAAGTACATTACTAAATCATCTTTCCTTTGCTCACTCTCTCCCGCCTCATATTCCCGCATCTTTAACGTTTTTTTAATCGTGTTTAACTTATCCTGAATCGGCTCTAACCCTTTATATAAATCAATTTCCTCTTCGGAATCACTCAATATATTCTCAATCCCATTGCCAATCTCATCTAAATATTCGGTCAATCTTCCCACCGCAATATTAATAAACACTAACAATAGCACTCCAAAACCGATAAAAATATAAGTGTTTTTATGATCCATAACAAATTTTCCATAGATATCATTTGCCACATCCCATGTAAGATTGAACCGTTGCAAAAGTCTCATCATTCCCTCTGCAAATGGATTCTCCAATATCCCATCCACCAGATAATCCAAAATAAACACGCCAAGAGCCGCTGTTAAACCAACAATAATCATCATTTGAAATAAAATCTTTCTTTTTAACTTTTTATATTTAACCCTACTCGCTCTTTTACTTTTCAACTTTATATCCCACTCCCCAAACGGTTTTTATAAAATCTGACTTTCCTGTTGGTCCACTCATTTTTTCTCTCAGATGTCGAATATGTACCATCACTGTATTGTTGCTATTTTTATAGTATTTTTCTCCCCAAACCTGTTCAAATAGCTGTTCTGAGCTAATAACTTGTCCTCTATTTTTACAAAGTATCCACAGTATATTAAACTCAATAGGGGTTAATGTTAATGTTTTTTCATTAAAACTACACTCGTGAGTGGAACGATTCATCAACAAACCGGCAAAATCCACTAAATCATCTGTTGTTTTTATTCCCTCATTATATTTTGTAGATCTTCTAAGTTGCGCCTTAACTCTAGCAATAAATTCTAATGGATTAAATGGTTTTGCGATATAATCATCAGCTCCTAAAGTCAAACCATTAATTTTATCCATATATTCTGTTTTTGCAGTCAGCATAATAACTGGAAAGTTATATTTTTCCCTGATATTTTGTAGAACGGTAAAACCGCTTATATCCGGCAACATAACATCAAGCACTGCCATGTCCAGTCTTGTTTCTGCGATACATTGCAACGCATCTTGCCCATTATAATATTTATATACTTCATAGTTTTCATTCCTCAAATAAAGCTCTATTACATCTGCAATCTCTTTTTCATCATCAACAATTAAAATTTTGCTTCCCATATCTTTCCTTTCTTCTCACAAATACATATTATTTACAATCAGTTTACCATAATATGCAGATACTTGTTTTAAATTTTTCTTAAATATCATATAAGATTTAAAAAAGCTATGAAAACACAAAAATGAAGCGAACCGTTGAATATATTCCATATCATTTTTATATTTTCATAACTTTATATTAAATACTACAAATCACAGTTATGCACTGTTCTTGGGAACGGAACTACATCACGAATGTTCGTAATTCCAGTTAAGTACATCACACATCTTTCAAATCCTAAGCCAAAACCTGCGTGTTTCGTCGTTCCATATTTTCTTAAATCTAGATAAAAATCATACTCTTTTGGATTCAAGTCCAATTCTTTCATACGCTCCACTAATTTTTGGTAATCCTCTTCTCTTTGGCTACCGCCTATAATTTCGCCAATCCCCGGAACCAAACAGTCCATTGCCGCAACGGTTTTACCATCTTCATTTAACTTCATATAAAAAGCCTTGATATCTTTTGGATAATCGGTAACAAATACTGGCTTTTTGTATATCTCCTCGGTTAAATAACGCTCATGCTCTGTCTGTAAATCACATCCCCAGGATACTTTATAATCAAATTTATCATTATGCTTTAATAATAGCTCAATCGCTTCAGTATAAGTTATATGTCCAAATTCTGACTTTGCCACCGCTTTTAATCGCTCAAGCAAACCTTTATCCACAAATGAATTTAAAAACTCCATTTCTTCCGGTGCTTTTTCCATAACATAATGAATAATATATTTCAACATCGACTCCGCCAAAATCATATTATCTTGCAAATCGGCAAAAGCAATCTCTGGCTCTATCATCCAAAACTCTGCTGCATGTCTGGTGGTATTTGAATTCTCCGCCCTAAAAGTCGGCCCAAAAGTATATATGTTGCGAAATGCCTGTGCAAATGTTTCACCATTTAGCTGCCCGCTCACCGTTAGACTTGTTTCTTTATCAAAGAAATCTTTGGCATAATCCACTTTACCATTCGCAGTCTTTGGCAAATTCTCCATATCTAAAGTAGTCACCCGAAACATTTCTCCTGCGCCCTCTGCATCACTACCTGTAATGATTGGTGTATGCACATAGACAAAGCCTCTGTCCTGAAAAAATTCATGAATAGCATGTGCAACTAAGGAACGAATGCGAAATACTGCCTGAAAAGTATTAGTTCGTGGGCGTAGATGTGAAATAGTTCTTAAATACTCTAAAGTATGTCTTTTTTTCTGCAATGGATAATCCGCCGCTGAAACACCCTCTATTGCCACCGCCTTAGCTTGAACCTCAAATGGTTGCTTTGCTTCTGGTGTTGCCACTAAAGTACCCTCTACGATAATCGCTGCACCTACATTTAATTTGCAGATATCCGCAAAATTCTCCATGCTATCGTGGAAAACCACTTGGATCGTTTCAAAAAATGTTCCATCATTCACCACTATAAATCCAAAGGTTTTGGAATCCCGAATACTGCGTACCCAGCCTCCTAACTTTATTTCTTTTCCAATAAACTGTTCACGACTTCGATAAATCTCTTTTACTGTTGTCAACTTCATACGAAAACTCCTCCCACTTTTCAAATTAATATATAGTATATCCTATAATATTACATGGTGCAAGGTGATTTTTACCACTATTTCCCCCATAAAACTACATTAAAATTATTTTTTTTCATTTTTTTTCATTTTATGCTTGCTTTTCAAAAAGTTATATGATATATTATTATTTGTTAAGTCGGATCTATAAAAATAGCTTTTTATTTTTTTGAATTAACACTGAGTGTTCGAAACCTTCCACTCATAAAACAAAACTAAAGGAGAAATTCATAATGAATAAGATAACACCGCGCTATATTGCGCAAGCAGGCATTATTGCTGCTATATATGTCACATTATCTTTTATTTTCAAGCCCATCAGTTATGGCGAAATACAAGTTCGTGTGGCAGAAGCGTTAACAATTCTTCCATTTTTCACACCTGCAGCAATACCTGGGTTATTTGTTGGATGTTTGTTAGCAAATTTTTTTGGTAGTGGTTTACTGTTGGATATTATTTTGGGTAGCTTAAGTACGATGTTAGCAGCATATATTTCCTATCGTCTAAGATTCAACAAATACTTGGTGCCAATTCCCCCGATTGTCGGCGGAATCATATTTGTACCATTTATACTTTATTTTTCAATAGCCATTACACTTCCAATTCCATTACTTATGTTATCCGTAGGAATTGGTCAGTTTATCTCATGTGGAATTCTAGGAATGATATTATTAACTTTTTTAGAAAAATATCGTTCTCACATATTTAAACTTTAATCACGGTCATAAGATATTTTCAATATAAAACTCCCAAATAGTGTAGGCAACTATACTAGGAATTCAGTTCGGCTTAGCTAGCCGGGCTGTTTTTTTGTTCAAATATAAGAAATAAAAGGCAAAAATAGGCCCTTCTTATCATAAGAAGAGCCTAGCAAAATATTATTTTCAGGGGTTTCTTTATATCAAATTCTCTGGATTTAAACATTCTAATTCTTTGACTACAAATCTTCCATCTTTTCTTACTAAAACATCATCAAAATAGATTTCACCGCCGCCGTATTCTTCTCTTTGAATCAATACCAAGTCCCAATGAATAGCGGAACTATTGCCATTCGCCGCTTCATCATAACAATTACCTGGGGTAAAATGAATGGAGCCCATAATTTTCTCATCAAATAAAGTATCTTTCATCGGATGTAATATATAAGGATTCACACCTATCGCAAACTCACCTATATACCTCGCTCCCTCATCAGTATCAAATACTTTATTAATACGCTCAGTATCATTTGCTGTTGCTTTCACTATTTTCCCGTCTTTAAACTCCAAACAGATTTTTTCATAAGTAAATCCTTGATATACTGATGGGGTATTATAGCACAATGTTCCATTAACAGATGTCTTGATTGGAGCAGTGTACAATTCTCCATCAGGTATATTACAACCTCCCGCACAAGGAACTGTTGGTATCCCTTTAATTGAAAAAGTCAAATCCGTTCCTGGTGCTGTTATTCTCACTCTATCGGTTCTTTCCATATATTCTTTCAACGGTATCATAGCTGTTTCCATTTTTTGATAATCTAAATTACAAACCTTAAAATAAAAATCTTCAAAAGCTTCTGTACTTGTTGTCGCCAACTGTGCCATCGCTGCATTGGGATAACGAAGAACCACCCATCTTGTTTTCGCTACTCGAATATCTGAATGCACAACTTTATTATATAGTTTATCATACATTTCCATTTTTTCTGAGGGAACATCTGCTAACTCAGATACATTATTGCTGCCTCTCACCCCGATATAGCAATCCATTTTGGACATCTCCAAGGCATCTACCTCTGCCATAATCTTTAATTGCTCTGAACTACAGCCCAATAACATTTCTCTTTGTACCTTGCTGCTTGTAAAATGTGCAAATGGAAGCCCTTTTGCCTTATACACTTCCTTAATAATCTGTCTTGCTAAATCTTCCGTATCTTCACCAATATAGTGAACATATACTTTTTCATTTTCCTTTACACGGCAAGAATAATTTACTAAATTATATGCCAATTTTTTTATTCTCTCATCCATTCACTCTTTCTCCTTTATTTTATACTCTTTTCTATATAACTGATAAATATATTTCCAGAAGTTCCAAATAATTCTTCGCTATCATCGTCCGCATATTTATATGTGCTGTTTGTTTGCGGATTATACAATATCGTATTCCACCACCTGTCATAACCAACAATCGTCAATACTTCGCTGCCAGCCTGTACTACCACTGGATAACCAGCACTCACAAAATAACGAATTTCCTCCAAAGTACAGCCGCTCAGGTTAATCACAACAACATCATCAATACCGTTCGCTATCTGTTCAAAATTTATTGTTCCTTGTTTCATTATTTCTGGTATCTTTTCTAAATCTAATTCCACTTCTTGCTTAAGATCACCTCTCACCCAAATATATTCCAGACGGTTATTGACCACCACTCCTAGAATTTCATTGGCTCTAGTAATCGCCACATTGGCATGCTTGTGTATACTGTCTAATTGACCATTTCCATATACATAATATCTCTCTGTTGTCTTGTGTTCCGCTTGTAAAGGTAACTCTCTTGATTGTTCAAAAATTTCAAATTTAGTGCGCACTATTTTTGCCTTTCGCTCCGACATCGCACTATTCAAGCTTAAAATCTTTTCTGCCTGTTTTCTATCGGAACTTCTTTTATAAATCGTCACGAAGCTTTCTGGCCGTGTCTCATTATTCATAATATAATCTTCTTTTTCTTCCACAAAAGATGCTTCCGTCTTTCTCACACGGGTTAAGGTGACTAATTTATCATCCACCGTCGCTGCTGTCACATATATTCCGGGAACATGATAGTTCTTCACCACTTCATTCTTATTTCTAATAATAAGGGTATGCATTGGAGTTATGCGTCTGTCAAAAACATCAACCCTAATATCTGTCATCATTGCCGTACCATATATAAAATCTTCCCCCATAAAACCGAGAGGAATTATCGTCTCACCTGCTGATGCTGATACAGTGTAGATACTTCCATCATCAAAATCCATCACATTCACGGTATTATTTTGCTGTCCGCCAATGTTTGGTACCCATGCAAAACTATTTCCCGCTTCCGCCAAAGCATAATGCCCCTCTTCCAAATCAGAAGCGATTACAATGTACTCTCTTGAAACTAATTCTACTTGAAACAGACTCCCACCTAACATGAAATATAACGTTTCTTCCTCATTTATATAAGAAAATTTCCCCAACTCAATTTTCAACACTTCATAGGGTTCATCATAAGGAATAAATATTTTTTCTTCTACATTACCGCTTTGGGCTTCCAAATAGTATACCGCAATTCCTACAGTTCCCTCATGCTCACCACGGTTCATATAACCATATACAATAAAATCAGTATCCCCATCTTCATTGACATTTATCACCCTAATATCATTTTGGCGAAAAGCCTGACGCTCGTCCGTATGCCTTCGATCACGAAACGTAAAAACTTGTGTCAACTTATGTTCATTCTGATTATACTGCCACAAATCTCCCGCTTGTACAAATGAAACTATTGTTCCGTCTTCATTTGTTTTATATTGTGTCTTCTCTGGCACAATTCCCAAACGAATACCATCACTGCTCACAATACTAGAAGACGCTCTTACAATTTCCTCCACCGTTCTTTCAAAATTCAAAAGAACTACCTTGCTGTCCATATAACGCATACGATAAAATTCTTTTACCGAAAAAAATTCTTCTTCATTTTCTTCATTGGTACTACTCATCACATAATCCAACACAAAATACGCTGTTGTACCATTAATTTCTTTAATCTGGGGAACCGGCGCTATCTGCACCTGCATATCCATATCCCCCCAAGTAAACTGCTTCGCTGCGGAATGAATATTCACCTGTGCCAGCGTTGAATTATCTCCGGTATAATCACTCTCGATAAAAGGAGTGATTGTTTCTATCGCTTCTTTATCCAAACACAAATTAAAAAAATCATTTACAAAGGCAATATACTCATTCGCATAAATTCTTTCTTGCTGCAATATACGGGTATAATAATAAACCTCTCGCCCATCGACCATAAGAATAATTTTCAGTATATATTCCTGATTCATTCTCATATTGTTTTCTAATTCAAGTTGAAGCAAAACTTCATTTTCCTGTCGTTCTAATGCAGTAACACGCTTACGCTCCACCACACTATCATCCACCGGAGAAATAATCTCATAAATTACCTCTGATATTTCCACTCCATAGTTCTGAATTGCCAAGGGCAAGACTTTATCGCTTGGCAATGGTGTCACCGTATCCCGCATTAGTGTCGGTCTCATTTCTTTTGTATATCCATGCATTCTATTTATTTGCGTTTCTTGCACTCGCACCGAAACTAAAGGTAAGGTCGCTTCTTTCATATCTATGGACGTTGCAACCACCGCTTGGTTCATAAACAAACTAAATCCGATTAAGGCCCCGATAAACACAGCTCCTAGAACGACTGTTTTCAGCACTATTTTTCGCATTATTCTCCGCATATTTTATCTCCTTGCTCTCTTTCAAATCGCAGTAAGGTTTCCAATTTGGGCTGTGTTCCCAAAAATTCCATACACTTGCTCAATTCCTTTTTATTTCTTGCTTTTTTCCCTGTCTTAACCGCTCTAATAAGAATATTCTTTGAAGTATGCTCTAAAGCTATAAATTCCAATATTTGCACTGCATAACCCGCCTGTTCCAATAAACTCGCCCGCAAGCCATCTGTAATCAAGGCCGCTATGCGTTCCTTTAATAAACCATATTTTAAGACCGAATCCAACGTTTCGCAGGCAAGTTGTCCATTTAATTCATGCTGACAGCAAGGTACAGACAAGATTACTTTCGCATCATATTCCACCGCCTTTTGAATCGCATAATCAGTCGCCGTATCACAGGCATGGAGTGTCACCACCATATCAACATTTTTCTTGCCATTATATGATGCAATATCGCCTACATAAAACTCTAATTTCTCATAACCATACTGAGTCGCTAAATGATTGCATTTCTCGATTACATCTTCTTTTAAATCCAATCCAATAACACGAACATCATATGCTTTTAATTCCTTTAAATAATAATACAGCGCGAACGTTAAATAGGATTTACCGCATCCAAAATCCAATATGCTCACTTCTCTATCGACTGATAAATGGGGTAAAATATCTTCTATAAATTCAAGAAATCTATTTATTTGCCTGTATTTATCATATTTTGCATTGACTATCTTTCCCTCTTTTGTCATAATTCCCAAATCCACAAGAAAAGGAACCAATATATCTTCTTCTAAGATATATTCTTTTTTCTTATTATGCGCAAGAGCTATTGTTTTTTTCACTGCTGCCGCTTTTGTTTTAATTGTCACTTTTCCTTTTTTACTAATCAGCACTGTTCCGCTTAAATTTTTAGTTTCTATCTGCATTTGTTTAAAATATGTTTCTAACCAATTTAGTATTTCTTTTATCAATTCAAATTTTTCATGATTTTCATGATATACTTTTTCTTTTTTCTGCAAAGATGCTTGGTAAATTATATTATTTTTAATGAGGATTGGACGAATCTTTATTTTAGAAATTTCATCCTTATTTTTACTGTCGCTAATCACTATACTCAATAAATCTACATTCACAATTTCATTTAATAACTGTTTTAATTCTTCCATTCTATAAAACGCTCCATTTCAGACAGAATATGCCTTTTTAACTATCTTTCTAAAAACACAAAAATATAGTCATAGCACAAGTCTATGACTATATTGTAATGGCTTTAAGCCAAAATCACAACATAATTTTTTCTTAATTCCAGCCTTTTTATCACCAATATCTTCTATAACAATTTCGTCTCCTACAACGCCTTCTATATATTTCATTAAATAACATAACTTCTATAATATTTTCCACAAAATTATTTTGCCGTCTTCTTCTTCTTGGAACGAAATTCATCGCTAACATCTCATCGGTTTCCAAAACCTCTTCTTCCATATCATAATACTCTTTTACTCGCTCATATATCGAAATGCAAATATGCCTTAACATAAGCCTATCCGGCGTTTCATCAAACATCAAGCTGCCGTCATACTCCATTTTATCACAAACCTCTTCAACATGTTCTTGTATGCGTCTCGCCACTTCTGGATACATATCATTGAGCTTCTGTCTTTCTTTTTCCTCTATGGTCAAGTAAGTAACATCTGGAGACATATGATAAACCTGATGAAAAGGCGTGGGGGCAAAATTATTATTTTCCATTATAAATCCTCCGTATAATCTGTATAATCTACTATATGCATTACACTAGAGAATGTACTTTGTCCCTCCATACCCCCACAAATGGTATAAACTTTCTACTTATACAAATATTTTTGAATTTCCTCTTCATCAATATTTTGCTGATTGACCCAAATATGCCCCGTGTTAATAACACTATCATTTTCCCTATTCAAAAATGCTCTCGCACCTGCTACTACGGACACATAACCCATTGCATACGGATTTTGGGCAATAAATCCATATAAGCTGCCATCTCTTACTGCTTCCTGCAAGGCTTCACCCGAATCAAATCCCACTAAAACTATCTCTCCCTCATTATTCTTACTCGCTTCTAACATAGCTGCTGTCATCGTTTCATTCGTGCTAAAATAACCTTTCAAAGATGGGTATTCTTTCATAACCTCTGATGCTATGCCCACCAAATCCACATCAAGTTCTCTTGATTCATCATAAGAAATCTTGACAATTTCTATATCTGGATAATTTTCCTCTATTTCATCTTGAAATCCATTTAAACGGCTTTTACTGGTTTCCGTTATTGAAATATGTGCTAATATCGCAACTTCTCCTCGGTTTTGGATTCCCTCCGCCAATTTCATCGCCGCTTCTCTTCCTGCTTTATAATTGTCTGTTGCACATACAACCTCTATATCTTCGCTTTCCACCGCCGAGTCAATGAAAATAATGGGAATACCATTTTCCTTTGCCGCTTCCACCTGTGCCGTACAAGAATCCATATCAATTACTGCCAAACATAAAATATCGGGATTCTCTGCCAACACAGTATCAATGATATAAATTTGCTGCTCCACATCTTTTCCAATGCTTGGCGAATCAAACACCACCTGTATTTTGTCACTGCCTTTATATTCTAACATTTCATTAAAATCATCCACTGCTTTTTGTATCCCTGCAGCTACTTCGTTCCAATAATTATTCTTAGACTCTTTCAACACCACTGAAATCTTAGTGCCTGGTCCTAAATGCAATGTTTCAATAGAACTATAATCTATCTTTGTTTCGGCATCTTCTAATAGTTTATCCACTTCCTTAACTTCTGCTCGCCCTTTGTTACATGCCGCCAATGTCAACACCACCATTAAAAAAACTACACCTAATCCAAATCTCCTTCTTCTCCTCATTTTGTTCTCCTTCTTACACCATCTCCTGCCACAACTAACACCTCTAATCCTACTGACATAATAGCATAAGAAAAATAAGAAGAAAAGATTTTTTTCTTATTTTTCCCTTAAGATACCTGCCTCTCTGGAAATTTCAAGAATAAAAAGTAAAGACAATGGCCCTAAGACAATTCCAGCAATTCCATATATGTTTATCCCCACATACATCGTCATAACAATCGCGATTGGATAAAGCCCTAACTTTTTGCCAATAAATTTTGGTTCTAAAAATTCTCTGGTCAACCAAGTAATTACCCATATAATCAAATATATACTCCCCTGAAAATACTCTTCCCGAAAAAACATTATTACCGCCCAAGGAATTAGAATTGTTCCTGTTCCCAGCACCGGAAGAGCATCTAATAAACCAATCGTAATGCCTACCAGTAAGGCATGTGGATTTCCCAAGAAGAGGAAACCTATTATACAGATACTACCAATAACTGCCATGATAATACACTGTGCCTTTAGATACACACCGCCCGATTTTAAAACTCGACTACAGATTTTCCCCACCGTTTCATAATATACTGAACGTCTTAAAACTTCTTTAAAATGCTCATAATCTTTCGCCAGCAAAATTACAGAAACAAAAGTAATCGCCAGCACTGCTAACATTCCAATACCGCCTTTTAAATATTTAAGCCCATAATTCATTAAATTGGGCAGAATTTTATTCTCAATTACATTCATAAATTTCTCTAAATATTCCCCCACAAATCGCTCAATCTCATGAAGCTCAAAATCTGTTATTTTTTGCAAATATATAACCAGCTCCTCTGTAAACTCATATAAATTCCGCTCATAAAACTCTATATTATTTATAAAAAGTTTCATTATTTGTATCAGCTTTAAAATGCTGAATTTCAAAAAAAATACCAATACACCTACAATGCTTAAAACGATTACAGACGCCGAAAAGCCTTTGCTCATTCTATACTTTACATACAACTTTTCTATCAAGGGGCTGATCAAACGAACAATTACATACGCCAACAAAAAAGGAATTATAACAGGAAGCATATATTTCATAATCAAATATATTCCTATTGTAACTCCTATTACTATAACTACATCTTTTCATTGTTTTTTCATAATTATAAGCCCCTTTCATAAAAAATTTGTTAATTTCATTTTTTATTAGTATTGGTAAAGAGACTTTTTCTATTCTATTTCATTATTTCCTTAATATCCAAATTTTTTAAATATTTCACCTTGCGGTTCAATTTGAAATTTCATAACCTTTTTGCTTTTGGGATGTACAATCTGAATTTTATATGAGCATAAGCCTATTTGTGTCCACTTTTGTTCCTCTTTATGGCTCTGATTATATTTGGTATCGCCCCATATCGGAAGCCTAGCATGGCTTAATTGCACTCTTATCTGATGATGCCGCCCTGTTAATAATTCCACTTCTAGCAGGCTTAATTCTTCGTTTTCCTGAAGCGTTTTATAATTCAAACATGCACGTTTACTTCCTGCCACCGTTTCTGCTGCCACGCGCGAATAATTCCCTTGCTTTTCTTTTAAAAGATAATTCTCTAAAGTATCTGCCTTCTTTTGATTCTGATTATTATAAACCACCGCCAAATAATGTTTATCCACTTCTCCCTGTTTTATTTGTCCGCTCAATTCTTTGGCGGCAAATGGTGTTTTTGCAAAAACCATAACGCCCTCAACCGGTTGGTCTAGCCGATGAACAATACCTAGATAAGGTTCTCCCTTATCCGGATTTTGCTGAAACAAATAATTTTTCAAGATGCTCACCATATCAACCTGTCCTGTTCTACTGCTTTGAACCGGTATCTTGGCAGACTTTTTTAATACTATAATATGGTTGTCCTCATGTAAAATATCTAAATCCATAACACCCTCTTATTCTATACTTTGAAGCGATAACCCACGCCCCATATCGTTTCAATATATTGTGGTTTCGCTGTATTGTATTCTATTTTTTCTCTTATTTTTTTTATATGAACAGTAACTGTAGCGATATCACCGATGGATTCCATATCCCAAATTTTATTAAATAATTCCTCTTTCGTATATACACGATTCGGATTTTGTGCAAGAAATGTCAACAGATCAAACTCTTTGGTTGTAAAGTTCCTCTCTTCTCCATTAATCCAAACTCGGCGATCCGTTTTATCTATTCTGATGCCGCGAATCTCTATTGTGTCGTTTTCCTGTATACCACTGCTGATTAATCTATCATACCTTGACATATGAGCTTTTACTCTCGCAACCAGTTCACTCGGACTAAATGGCTTAGTCATATAATCATCTGCCCCTAGCCCTAAGCCTCTAATCTTATCAATATCATCTTTTTTAGCAGATACCATTATAATTGGAGTATTTTTTTGTTCTCGAATGCTTTTGCAAATTTCAAATCCATCAGCCCCTGGAAGCATTAAGTCCAAAATAAATAAATCAAACTCCTCTTCCAAGGCTCTTTTCAAACCAATATCGCCCCGATTTTCTATCACCACTTCAAAACCACTTAATTCTAAGTAATCTTTCTCCAAATCCGCAATGCTCTCTTCATCTTCTACTATTAAAATCCTACTCATTATTTGGTACCTCCTGATATTTTCTCAAAACAAAATGTATCACTGTCCCTGTTGTTTCTTTGCTTGTTGCCCATATTTTCCCACCATGATCATCAATAATCTTCTTGACAATCGAAAGGCCGATTCCACTGCCTCCCTGTGAAGAATTTCTTGATGTGTCGGTTCTATAGAAACGGTCAAAGACATATGCTAATTCTTTTGCCCCAATTCCTTTGCCATTGTCCTCAATCTCCACCTGAATAAAATCACCAACATCCTGTATTCTAATATTAATATACCCTCTCTCTTTATCTCTATACTTAACTGAATTATTGATAATATTATTAATCGCTCGTTTTAGCTGTTCCGCATCGGCAATAATCACCGTGTTTTCTTCCGTATAATTAAAATATGCCACCTCTATATTTTTTGCTTCCAAATCCAAACTCAGTTCTTCTATACAGTCTTCAAAATAATTAGCCACCTTTATTTTGCTAAAGGTATATGGCATTCGATTGGTATCAATCTTAGAGTAAAAGGTTAATTCATTGATCAAGCGATCCATCTCATTCGCTTTATTGTAGATAGTGCGAATATAGCGATCCATTTTCTCCGGACTATCCGCCACACCATCCATAATTCCCTCCACATAGCCTTTTACAGCGGTAATTGGCGTTTTTAAGTCATGAGAGATATTACTGATCAACTCCTTGCTCTCTTCATCATCTCTCAATCTTTCTTCGGTGGTAAGCTTCAAACGCTGCCGCATTTCTTCAAAATCCACACACAGCTTGCCAATTTCATCATCGGTATCGGCCGTTATAACAAAGTCCAAATTTCCCTCTTTAATATTCTGAGTCGCCATTTTTAGCCTTCTAAGAGGACTTGCCACACCACGATATATCCAAGTTGTCAAAATCCCACTGGTAATTAATAATATCAAAATAACCGCAATGATGGTTTCATATAAAAGGGATTTCAGTTGCGGTATCATCATTCTTGCCGGAGTAATAATGAAAATCGTTCCCTCTGAGCCGTCTGAAAATATAAAGTCTACTTGTTTTACCAACGCCTGTATATCCCAACCTATATAAGTTCCTGTATCAGAATTTCCATATGAGTCACCATATTCTGGCAACTCTTTTTGTAATATCTCTATCTCTTCTTGCAAACCTGTATAATATATCTCTCCATCTTTTCTTGCCACCAAATAAGAATATTTGTATTCCAGCTCTTCATTCAAATTCTTCAAATACGCAATATCCAAAAATAACGCTGGCTCTTCACTCGTCCTTTTTTGCACCTCTTCATATATTTTTTTTGTGAAACGACTCAATAACTTAGGCGAATTGGATAAATCCTCATATGTCACTCCTGTTATTTCAAATTGTTGCTCAATGGAACGTATTTGAAAATAAACCACCCCAGTAAGTGCCAATGAGGTCAACATAATCGGCACTAATATAATAATAAAAAATGATATAATCAGTCTAGTTTTTAATCTCATAAGGCAAAACTCTCCTATCTATGGACTATCTTAGACTAATTATATCATAGGTCTCTTATAAATACACATAAACAAACATATAACATTCTAAATTTTTCATAAAAATACTATACCTGCAAGCTGATTTCTCTGCCTGTTCTCTCATAGAGATAATACTTCACACCTGCTGCCTCTAACATCCTTTTAGACGCCCTTACCGATTCGCTATCCTCATATTTATCACAAGCATATACAATCACTTTTATCCCCGCCTGTATTATTGCTTTGGCACATTCATTACATGGAAAAAGAGAAACATACAGCTTCGCTCCCTCCAAGCTACCACCTTGATAATTTAAAATAGCATTTAATTCACTATGAGTACTA
>JGI994J12354_10000223_pt1 | contig 56138 bp, 51 predicted proteins | sample IntmicLarv3ML3BL_FD_12354 | JGI IMG/M metagenome (IMG submission 12354) | reverse complement strand
ACTCTCTGTTTAATCTTGTTAACTCGGATAACTAGCTATTGCTAGTCTCTGACTTTATGTTTTTGTTACTTTGTCTTTTCGGCTATTTCTTTTCATAATTATTTAGTTTTCAATGATCAATGTTCATTCTAGGTTTATCTAACTTTGTAAATCGCTGTCTCTTTTTCTTTTTTGTGACAACAGAGATTATTCTATCATGCTTTTTTATTCTTGTCAACACTTTTTTAAAACTTTTTTTAAAAATTTTTTTAAATCTCTTTCAGCCATAAAAACCTGTCCAACAAGGATAGGCATTATATTAGCAGTTAAGTATTATTCTGTCAACACTTTTTTGAAAATTTTCTTAAAACTTTTAATTTTAAAGAATATGAACTTCATTTTATATAGGTACCTTGACAAATAATATTAATACATTTATAGTAGTTAGGTACCTATCAAGCTGAATATTACTATTTTAAAAAGGAGCGTTAATATGCAAAAAACACATGAATCTGAAAACTTACTATCTTTATTTAGAACATGCTCACACCTAATAGGTAGAGGGCACCACCACAGGAAAGGTGGCGGTCACGGTCAAGGGCGTGTTCTCTCCATTCTAAGTAAAAACGACACAATGAGCCAAAAAGATTTAACAGAATTAATTCAAGTTCGTTCTTCTTCGCTAAGTGAGCTACTTAGCAAACTTGAAAAAAACGGTTATATCACTAGTGAAAAAGATGAAGAAGATAAACGTAGCGCAAATATCACAATAACAGAAGCTGGAAAAATTGTTGCCAGCGAGCATATGGAAAAACGAAAAGCTATGGCAATAGAACTTTTTAAATCTCTAACAGAAGAAGAACAAACTGAACTTTCTAAACTACTTTCAAAACTATCAACGGCATGGTTAGAAGAACATAACCCTGAAGATTTAGAACATGGATGCAAAAAACATGGTCACCACCACGGTGGACACCATCACAGACATCACTATGATAAAGAACATAAAAAATGTCGCCATCACCATGACGACGAACAAAACGATTCACACGTTGATACTTCTAACAATGAAAACTAATTCTTTTTTTCCAAAGCAAGCACATAGTGCTTGCTTTAGAAGTTTAGTTAATTATAATTTAAAAGAAAAATAAAATGTAGTACCCATACCTACATCTGAATTAACCCCATACTCTGTATCTGGACACATTTCTAAAATAGTCTTTACAATGGATAAGCCTATACCTGTACCTGTAACCGCTCTTTTATGAACCTTATCTACTTTATAGTACCTGTCCCATATATATGGCAAGTTCTCTTTATCTATACCTTCACCATAATCAGTTACACTTACAATTACACGACTTTCTTTTTCTTCTAAAAAAACATCTACTTCTTTATTTGCTCCTGTATAATTCACAGCGTTAGTTAATAAATTATAAAAAGCTTGCTTTATTTTATCCTCGTCTGACTTAATGATAAAATCTTTTTCACATATAAAATTAACCTTATACCCATCTTTTTTTATAAGCCCATTAAACGTATTTACCACAGAAAGCAAACTTTCCGTTAAATTATATTCTTCTAATTCTAGTTTCTGTACACCCGCTTGCAACTTTGAGAACTCCAACAAATTATTTACAATACTTGTTAAACGAATTGTTTCATCTACGATTATTGAAGCATTTTCTTTTGTATTTTCCTCTGGTAAATCTCTCATCATTTCAGCAAATCCTGAAATAAGCGTTAGAGGTGTTCTTAAATCATGCGACATATTCGCTATCAACTCACGCCTTAACATTTCTACTTTTGATAATTCTATTGCTGTATAATTCAGAGTTTCTGATAACTCGATAATTTCCTTATATCCTTCACAAGTAAAATCTACATCATGATTTCCTTTTGCTAAATCTTTTGCTGAAATATTTATTTTTTCAATTGGTCTTGAAACATATCTAGCTATTACAAAAGAAATCACAATTGAAATTAAAACCATAAAAATACTTATATAAAATAATTGAACTCTAAGCGTATCAACAGTTGCATCAACTGGTGTAATCCTACTTCTTACTATTACTATATCTCCATTACCTCCTATGCCTTCAATTGCTTTGGCATATATAAGCCATTCTTCATCCATGAAATTGGTTCTACCAATACTATGCGCTCTTATGGATATTCCTGCTGGTTCAAGGCTAGTTAAGCCACCTCTTGTTACCATTATGTGTGCTCTTTCCTCATCTGTAATATCTGCTATCACTGCACTACGTGCTTCAGTCGTAAAGGTAGAAGGAGTAAATTCTGCAGATAAAATTGGAGTAGCGTCATAAGAAAAATTATTTGTAATAACAATATCGAAAGGTTCAGTTATAACTCTGTGAGTAGGAGTAATTTCGGCAAAAGTAATTGCTGACCCAACACTTAAATTATAAAAATCTGCGAAATTATAAACCATTCTAAAACTATCCGCTGACCTAGCTTCATTTATTATAAATTCTCGCCCACGGTCAGTTAAACGCAAAAAATTACCGTCTCTATTCTGAGCAAAAAATATTGCATCGTTATCTGCCGATACAATTTCAATATCTATAGCATTTAGCCTTGCAACTTCTTCTATGAACAGCTGAAAATCGTCTCTGTCTTCGAGATGTTCTCTAATTATTGTATTTACGATTCTTTCTATCTCATTTGTTTTTATATGCTTATAAAAGCTGTTTAAAAATACTGTTTGCATTAACCACAATATGCCAAGCAGTAAAAACGTAAATACTAGTAAGTACATAAAAATTTTCCATTTCAAACTAACTTTATTAAACTTCAAATCTGTACCCCACACCCCTTAAGGTCACTAAAAATTTGCTATATTCGCCCAATGATTTACGTAATAGCTTTATATGTGTATCAAGCGTTCTATGGTCGCCATAAAAATCAAAGCCCCATACCTCTGACATTAGTTTATCTCGTGTCAAAGCGATATTTCTATTTCGCACGAAATAAAAGAACAAGTCATATTCTCGTGGTGTCATACTAACTACTTTATCATCTATATACACGATTCTGCCAGTGAAATCTACTTTCATTCCCTCTATTTGAAAAACTTCATGTACTGTTTTTTCGCTCGTTAATCTTTTTAATATAGCTTCCACTCGCATCATCAACTCTTTACCTGAAAAAGGTTTCACTACATAATCATCAACGCCCAATTCAAATCCATGTATTCTATCATACTCTTCACCCTTAGCCGAAAGCATTATAATAGGAGTAGCATAATTCTTTCTTATCTCTTTCACTGTAGAAAATCCGTCCAACTCTGGCATCATTACATCTATCACAATTAAATCTATCTCATTACCATTCATTTTATGAAGCGCATCAAAGCCATTCTCTGCCTCTATTACTTCATGGCTAGAAAACAGTGCATACTTCTTTATAATTTCTCTTATCTTTTCTTCATCATCGCATATCAATAGTCTTGCCATAAATTTACCCCCTTTTTTTAATAATGCAAGACCGTGGGGCTTTCAGCCCCACACCCCGACAAGCGCACGCGCGCTTGACCGCGTTATTGCGCGAGCGTTGCTCGCGCTTTTTCTTTAGAAAATCTCTAGTATTAAGCCAAATTAAAGCAAGCGCGTATGCGCTTGCTTCTAAAGTTTTTGGTCAAGCTTTTTTCAAAAAGCTTGTGGGTTTGGGCAACGCCTAAGGTCTTTATCTCTTTAATCTCTTACTTAATTTGCACGAACTGCTTGTATCCTTGCTGATATACTTTCCGCTCTTACCCCGTCTAATTTTTCTATAGCTACGTCAATTATACCAAATTCTTGTTTCATCTCAAGAATTTTCATACTTATTTCTGATAATTCTTGATGTAGATTTTTTAGTTCTTCTCTATCTTCTTCTGTTAAATGCTCTAGGCCTTCAGCCCTTAAAGTTACCATATCCCTTACATGACCACCTAATTGCTCGATATTAATATCTGGTATTGCCATGCGGAATTTTTCACCATCAGCAATTTCAATTCTTTCACTTATACGGATTCTATCTCCTTCTGGTAATCCAAGCTCTGAAATTTCAAACTCTGATAACTCAAAATCAAATAATTCTCCTAAGTTCGAAGCTGTTACAAAAGAACCTGCTGGCCTAGCTGATGTACTTATGAATTTTGGTGCATCTTCTGATAATTCAAATCTTGATATTTGAGAAACAAAATTTTCAATATCTAACATTTGAACATCTGCTAGTGATGCCCCTCTTGCTAAAGCTATGTTAGCTGGCATTGTAAATCTATGCACGCCTTCTTGTAAAGCATTTTCAGCAAGTGTTCTTACTCTTGTAAACCCAATTCCTTCAATACCTGTTATTTCTGATATCCTCTGATGTATTAAACTAGCTTCTGCTCTTAATGCTTCAAGCTCAGCTACTTGCCAATCTTCCAAATTTTCAAAATTATTAAAATCTGCTACTGCTCCACCTATAATTCTAGTAGGTTGGGTAGCTATTACTGCTGTACCTTCACCAGCGTATACACTAACGCTTCCTAAAGCCATTGCTCCTATCATTGTAAGTGCCCCTAATTTGTTTAACATTTTATTTTTCATATTCTTTACTCTCCTTTGAAATATCTAATATTTTTTACTTGCTTATGAATACAGTATAAATATGTTATGTGATAGTTTTCTGAAGTGCAAATGAATATTTATTGAATTTATTCTAACCTAACCAAAGTGCCGTGTAGCCCTTGACTTGCTGGAGTAACTTCTAATTTCATTGGTATACTACTTTTCATTTCTTCTACATGTGATATTACCCCTACGCTCATTTTTTGAGATTGAAGTTTAATTAAAGAATTCATTACAACATCAAGTGATCCTAAATCTAGCGTTCCGAATCCTTCATCTAAGAAAAATAATTCAAGTGTCGACTTATTCTTTAGTTGTATTTTTGAAGATAGGGCTAGTGCCAAGCATAGCGAGGCCATAAAAGTTTCACCGCCCGATAAAGTTCTTGGAGATCGTCTAAGTCCGCCAAAGTGATCATCCCTTATTACAAAATCCGTATCATCTAGTTCTATTGCGTATCGGCCGTGACTCATGTCCTTCAACCTTACAGATGCATCGGCTACTATATATTTAAGTTGCTTCTTCGCAACAAATTCTACGAACCTTTTGCCTTCAAGAACTTTACTTAAATCTATCAATATATCTACATAGTCATTTAATGCTTTCCTTTCTCCAGCTAATTCTGATACGGCTTCAAAATCTAATTTCATCTTATTTATATGCTGTTCCATAACTGCAACATGTTGCGTAGATTCCAAGATTTTGTCTTCTATCATATTTTTTTGTTCTACACTTAAATTAAATCTTTCGTCTATATCCGCTGTATCAACATTTTCTAATTCCCTTTGCAACCTTGCTATATTATTATTTACTTCTGACTTTTCATCGTTAAAACGCTTAATCATGCTTTCCTTTAAAGCTTCTTCTCTTTCCGTGATATCATATTTAAGAACTTCTTCTATGCTTTCAAAACTGTATTTTTTCATCAGTGCCTTAATATTTTCTTCTTGCTTAAGCAGTATACTATTCAAAGTATTTTTCTTTTCCTCAAAACCCGCTTTTGCCTCTAAATTTTTATTTAGTCCTTTGCTTATGTTCTCACATGCTTCTCTTGCTTGTTCTTCTTCCAGATCTAACGCATTCTTTTTATTCTCTAAATCCTGTAAGGATTCTTCTATATTTTTACCCTCTGATAATTTCAATATTTCTGATTCAAGCTCGTCTATTCGCTTCTTTCTTTCTGCTCCTACCGCTTTAATTTCATTAATTTTAATTTTTATATCTTGGTATGTATTATTTAACTTTTCTATTTCTGTATTAATATCTTCCTTATTCTTGCCATTTAATTCTTCTTTCTTAGCTATTAGGGCTACTTCTTTATCACATAGCTTTATATTCTCATTTAGCTTTTTAATGTCTCGCCCCTCAAAATCTTTTAAATGGTCACTATTTGCATTAATTTCTTCTTTTATTTTTTCCATCTCTGCTTCTGTGTCGCCTAATACCCTTTGATCCTTTTCTATATTCGCTAACAAAACTTCTCTTTCTGTATTTAAGCTTGCGATCTTATTTTCAATTTCTTTAAACATATTTCTTAACTTTAATGGATCTTCTATCTCCATCACTGTGGCACTAATTACTTCTTTTTTGTGGTTCTTAAATTCATCAATTAAAATTTCTAAATTTAGTAACATCACATTATTCTGTGCTAATAGATTTTTATTATCTTCTATATTTGCCTTTAGATTCTTCTCATCCACAAGTAACGTATTTATGTTGTCGCTAAAGATTTTGTGTTTAGGCATGTCATATTCTAAGTTTCCACATATAGGACAAGCTTCTCCATCTTTTATACCCTCAGAAATTTTCAATATTAGATTATTCTTTTCAATATCTTTAATTAAATCTTGTAATGATAAAAGCTCTTTTTCTTTCTCATTTAAACTATTTTCCGCTTCAGTAATATCATTTTTAAGTATTTTATATTTTTCTTCAGTAGCATTATAAATATTTGCGGTCTCTTCTTCGTATAAGTAAAATTTTTCTTCAATTGATTTTAACTTTTTATTGTAGTTTGAGATTTGCTTCGTATATGTTTTATGTTTTTCTGAAATTTCATGTAGTTTTATTTTTTGCTCGTCTACTTTAATCTGAAAATAATACGCTTCTTCTATATCCTTTCTAACATCTAAAATCGAGTGTATAACTTTTTTACGCTCTGATATGCGATTCATTTCTTCTTGTAAAGCCCGCTTACTTTTTTCAAATTTTTCTATTTTTTTCTTACTATCATCTGATTGTAACTTAAGTTCTTGATATCCCTTAAGTAATTCATTCCTTTCTACTAGTAATTTATTTTTATTATTATATAGCCCCCTTGCTTGCTTTAAAACGGATATCTTATCATTAATCCTTGGTACTTCTATATTTTTTAACTCTATAACGCTATTTAATTTACTTTGTATCTCTTTTTCGTCTAGGGCTAATCTATTACATACACCATCGTTTATATCCAAATTTTTATTATTTTCTTCATAATCTTTCTTTGTTTCTTTCATTTCATGGTATGACGGTATAATTAATCTCGTTTGCTTGGTCTTTGTTAAAAACAACTTATCTTTTTCTATTTCCTCGTCCTTGTTACTTATAGTAACCAATTTTTCCTCATAGTTTCTTAACGATCTGCAAAGTTTTTGAATATTTCTCAAGTTATTATTTTCTTCTACAACCTCTTTTTGCGTTACCTTTAAACTTTCAAGCTCTGTGCTAAGTAAATTTTTTTCAGCTTCTTTTTCTTCTATCATATTCATTGTTACATCGCCATACATGCCTAACTTTGTATCTAGTACTTGTAATTCCTGAGCCTTTATATTACTTTCACCTTTTATAGCTACTAATAATCTTTCTCCATATTCCTCCAAGTGAAATACTCGCTCCAGCATATTTCTACGTTCTGCATTGGCTAACAATAGAAATTCGCTAAACTTTCCTTGTGGTAAAATTACCGTCTTAATAAAATCCTTGTAAGTAAGCCCAATTATATCTTCTACAGCTGATGTAACTTGTGTAGCCTTATCGGCAATAACTTCTTCGACGTCATTTGTTTTTTTATATAACCTTGCTAGAGTAATTTTTTGAACTGTATCTTGCTTTTTATATCCTCGTTCCGCTACATATCTTTCTTCGCCATTTATAAGAAATTCTAAGCTTACCTTACTATTTTCTGTATTGATATTTATAAATTTTTTGTTCTTAGAATCTCCTTCATACCTTGAAATTTCTCCATATAGTGCTAATGTCATAGCGTCTATTATTGATGTTTTTCCGCTTCCTGTAGTTCCGAATATACCAAATAGCCCCTTTGATGTTAGTTTATCAAAATCAATTATTTGTTCCTCTTCAAAGCTATTCAGTCCCTTTATTTTTAGCAAAACAGGTTTCATAATACCCTCCTTATTTTTAAAAGATTAAGACCTTGGGGCTATGCGCCCCAACTCCCCCACAAGCGCGGACGCGCTTGCCTAAAGTTTTTGATTAAACTTTTTACAAAAAGTTTAGAAAAATTGCCGTATACGGCAATGGGTTTGGACGGAGTCCCAAGGTTTTATGGATTTTTTTGTTTACTATAGTTCTATGTCATTACATATTTTACTGAAAACTTCTAATGTTTCTTTTGAGATCTTAGCACCTCGTCTGTATTCATAAAAATCAATAAATTCTTCCTGTATCGTACGATCTTCCTCATAAGCTATTTCACTTTCACGCTCTATATTTTTGAATATAGGTAGAATCTCTATAATATTTTTTTTGTTAGTTTTCAATTCCTTAATTTCGCTATTAGTGAGTACTCTGTCCGTTTCTATCTCTAAAAATATCCAAATATTTTCATTATCGCTTTCTTTGCACTTTAATAACGCTTCTTCTATGCTTTTTGTTTTCCATATTTCTATTGGCTTGTAATTTCTAAGATACTTCTTTGTTACTACCGCATCTTTTTTTGCTTCTATATCTATTATATAAACTGATTTCGAGTAATTGATTTCGCTTTTACTATATTGTATAGGGGAACCGCTATAATAAACATTTTTTACTTCTCCGCTTATCCTTTGAGGTCTGTGAAGATGACCCATAGCTATGTACTGCGCATTCTGTGGCAAGTCTGATACATTAACTGCCATACTTCCACCTATTTGTATATCTCTTTCTGAAGTGCTTACTTCTCCGCCTCTTACATGGAAATGTCCTACTGCAATATTTATAGTGTCATCTCTATATTTTTCAGATAAATTTCTAAATATCTGCCCTATTTTTTCTGAATATTCCTTTTGTATTAGCTCATCGCTACTTTCTTCTGATATTATTTCGTTTAACCTCTTATCACTTGGATAAGGCATACCAAGTATAACTATATTTTCACCTTTAATGTTTATTTCAACAAAACCTTCACCTGAATCAACTACACTGTAATGCTTAAAATCTGATTTCGGTATTACACTTTTAGGCGTACCCATAATTATTATGCCTGTACCTAAATCTTCTATCAGTGAATCTACTGCCGTTAATCGCTCTGGGCTATCATGATTACCAGCCACTACAAATACAACTCGCTTACCGTCCTTAGTCAAATTTTTTAAACTCTTATAAAACAATTTTTCTGCTGATACGGGCGGTGTACTTACATCATATATATCACCTGCTATTATTATTAAATCTATATTTTCTTCATCAGCTATTCCTTCTAGTTCCTCTATAAACTGTTCTTGCTCCTCTAGTCTATTTACATGTTCTAAGTTTTTTCCCAAATGCCAGTCTGAAGTATGCAGTATACGCATATTTAACCCCTCCTATTTTTTACAGATAGATTCATTATACCTTGAAAAGATTAAAGAAAAAAGATTAAAGATTGAGACCGTGGTGCTTCCGCCCCACTACCCCGACAAGCGCGTTCGCGCTTGCCTGAAATTTCGATTGAAATTTCTCAAAAGCTGGAGAAATTTCGGTATACTAGAGTGGGTTTGGACTTCAGTTCCAAGGTTTTTAAAACAAAAAAAGAACACCTAACATAGATGCTCTTTTTACACACATTATATTATGGATATTAGCTCTCCCTTAATTCGAACACTCCATCAGCAAAGTCCCCAATTTTTCTCGGAGAAAATCCCATTACTAAATCAGTAATTTCTCCTCCACCTAGAAATCTTTGTGTAAGAAATCCTGACGTTACATTATACCTTGGTGAAAAATAAACTGCCATTCTTCGATTTGCAAAAGTATTAAAAGTTTGACTGAAATTTGAATTTGAGGATGCACTTGCATTCCATGTAAATTTAGCTCCAGATTGTATTGTTCTTCTAGCACCTGTAGTAAAGTTAAAATTTCCTTCAAAATTTTCAGTAAATGTTAAAGATTCACCGCCATGTATATATATAGTATAAGGACTAATAACATGAGGCATTACTCGTTCTGCTACTTGTAAGAAAGTTGTACTTGAAAATTCACTATAGCTCCAGCTAGTAGTAATTACGACTGGGGATACCCCTACATTATGTACATCATATTTTTCTTTTTCAGAAATAAAATATCTTTGAAATTCCTCTAATTCTCTTATTAAATTTTGATGTTCTTCTTGTAGCATTAATTGATATTCAGCCAAAGGTATTTCAAACAAATCACCGTTTTCATCTATGCCAAATGCAACGTGTATAATATCTCCTGTATTCTCATTATAGAGATATGTTACTGTATTTGTCGAAATACTACGCTCATCAGGGCTAGTAGTTCTTAGTTCCCAACCATCTAAGGAATTAAAATCATTTAAAATTTCTCTAAAAGCATTAAAATCTTGAATTGCATAAACTGAATTATGATTCAATATTTGAGTGGCACCTACTAATATTGATATTAAAACAAATGCTATAGCTGGTATGAATTTCTCTTGTTTTTTTAACTTACTGATGATTGATCACCCCCTAATTTAATTAATTTTCTCCTTTTTTCATGATATCATAAAACCAAAATAAATACTTATTATAGCCAAAGGATATATAATGCTACCTATAATATTAGCTGTGTAGCCTCTTTCTATCTGATCACTACTAATATTAAAAATACGTATTAATAATATACCTAGCATTGAGAAAGACATAGGTACTAATATTGAAAAAAGTATCTGCACCACTATAGTTGGTATCCATTCTGGTTCAAAAAAAATAAATTGGATTAAAATTGAAAATAAGTAATACCCAAACATAACTATTGCTATAGTTTTAATATGTCCAAAGTTTTTTTCTGAAGCAATATGAAGGCACAAAATCAGAGTTATCCCTAAAAAAATATAAGAAGAACTCGACCAAACAGTACTGTACATAAAGACCATAAGGGTTAGAATAAGAATATTATAAGGTTTTTTGCTCTTCTCACTTTTATTTATATCAATATTCGGTAAACGATTAATTGATAAATTAGTTAATATTATACCTATAATGAACAAAGGAGTGGTTAATAATTCCACTATATATCTATAGATAGAGCTATTAAAAATATTGTTCCCCTCTCTAATTAGTTGTCCATTAAGATTCGGATAAAAAAGTGGAAGTAAATTTAAAATTATAAAGATTCCAAATGTTAAAGCAAAGGGTATAAATGCGCGAATCTGATGTTGTTTCGTTTTTAATTTTTTATAAGTAGCTATAACACATAACCCCAAAAAAAGTACATGAAAAAAATTACCTTCATTAAAAAAAAGAAGCAAAGGTGAGTGTGCGCTAAAAAAAGCAAAAATACTTAATGTGTTGAATATAAATTGTGAGTAATACATACTAATGAAGAAAATTATTATTTGAGTAAGTATAGCTAATGAACCCACAAAAGTCATGGTTTTTCTAAAATCATTTGTGCCATGATTAACATTAGCTACTAAAAGATAAGCAGATATAGGCAATGCAAGTTTAGAAAAAATGTTAAATATAAAAAAAGAATCTATAGTCACTACAGTTTCCAATCCTAAAAACTATAATTAAATGCAAATAAATTATAAGAAAAAAAAGATATGTGCCTGAGTGGCAGAGTATACAGCGCAAGGCTTAAGATAGAAACGGTAAAAATAATAGTTAATTTTTTATAGTTATCCATGAAATCCCCCTTTTAAAATAACCAAACAGATATATACTTTAATCATATCTGTTTGGTCTTTAATTTAAATTAATGTCGTGTAAAGAATGCTTCCCCATCATTATTGGTAGTATTTGTGGCATACATCCTAAAAAGAAGAGTCCCAGCATTAGCCGTTAAATTCATACGCACACCTCTATTTAATCGTGTTCCACTGCCAGTTAAAGGAGTATTTGTAAGTACTGTGTTTGCAGTAATAGTAAGGTCCCTAAGATCATTACTCGCAAATGAAAGAGTAATTGTTGTCGGTTGAACAGGATTGCCAGTCTCCTGACCTAAGCGTATAGCTCTATTAGCAGGAAATTGTGTTACAAAAAAACGAGCATTCACTTCCTCTAAGCCATAACCTTGTTCATATAAATATTGAGATAACATTATTTCTTCAATAGGAATATCCACATAAAAATACTCTCTGCTTAAAAGGGTTCCGTATTCGTCATGTAATTCCATTTCAAATCTTTCCGTTACATATTCTCCCGATAGAGTAATATCCCCAAAAATCTCGTGATTTATCACCCTTTTCCCTTCGTTATTTAATAAATTAACGCTTTCAGCTATAGTATCATAATTATAGCCAGCTTGCACTGCAACTGGTGCAAAAGGTATCATTGTAAGCCCTAGTGCAAGACATAAAGCTCTTACCTTATTAATTTTAGTTTCATAAACATTCTCCTCTTTTTTTCATTATTTTTCATCTGTAAATTAAGTATTAATGCGCCCTTGCTGTCATACTTTCTGAAACCACTTCACTTATACCGTTTCTAACTACTGTAGCGGTTAAGGTTAAACGGTAGTCGTGCCCTCTAGCCACATAATGGTTTCTATCCCACGTCCAAATACTATTATTAGAACGTAGATTATTCCATGAGGCAATATGAGTAAAAGTGCCGTTTGGATTTGCCCTTTCTAAGGTCGCATTAACTGTAATACTCTGTGTTCCAACATTTCCTACTACTCTACCTGCCATATTAGCCCTACCATTAGTTATAGCTAAATCTGCTGATATTACAGCTACATTTACCCAATTAGGGTTAATTTCTGCATTAGATGCAATATCTCTGCTATTATATAGCTTTGTTGCTTCGCTCGCATATGTATTAGCATAGATACCTGAGGCTAGAAATGCAGTAAGACATATTGCAAAAATCATTTTTTGTTTCATTTTAAGATAATCCCTCCTTTCATGTATAAATTTTACCCTACATATATATAAACGTTTGAGACCCCCATTTGGTAACAAGATTTTTGAAATTTTTAAAAAAATTATTCAAAACTTAAATTTTCTGCTATTTTTAGTATTTCTTCTAAGCTTATAATTGAAATAATATCGAATACGTTTTCACCCGATTGCCATAGCAAAGTATTTTCTATGTCGTCATATAGTGCTTCAAATATATGGAATTTTTGACCATTTATATAGGTTGTTGAAAATTCTCGTAATTCATTATCAACGCTCACACTAGTGGCTTCAGGTTCGTGGCGACTAATTATTATTCGTTCTCCAATATCATTATAATAAGTAACCATAAAAATCCTTTGCAATTCTGTACTATCAGTTAATTCAAATCCATCTGGTATATATCCTAATATAAACCTATTGCTGTTTACATTGTAGCTTATATCGCTTACTATATTCTGACCAAATTCAAAACTAACATGATCTTCTCTTACACTAATCATACTATTTCTAATAAAATTTCTTGATGCTTCTACACTCATCAGTATAGTTCCGCCAATAACCGAAAGTATAGCAAAAGCCGACGCAATCTTTGAGAATCTTTTTATCATCCACTTTTTTTTATAGGCTTTTTCATGATCATCTATAATATTCATAATTCTTTTGTTAAGGGCATCAGACACAGGACAAAGTTTTTCTAGTTCTTCAGGACTAGGTAATTTCTCCATTTCCCGCCTTAAAGATTCTTTACTAGCAGGAATAAGCAAGGCTTCAAAAATTTCATCATTTATATTATTTTTGTTTTCGCCCATATATATCATTCTCTTTCTTCTAAAAATTTTTTTATTTCTTTTTTTGCTCTAGATATACGCATCTTAACAGCATCATAACTGATATCTAGTTCTTTAGCAATTTCAGTATAACTTAAATGCTCAAATGCTAAAAGATGTATGGGTATACGTAGAGTATCAGGCAATAGATCAATCGCCCTAACCAATGCTTCGTAACTTTCAGCACTTGTGAGTTCATCAAGCACTGACATAGAGGAGTCAGCAATATTTTGCAAATCATCAATAGTAATATCATTCGCTTCATGCTTATTTAACTTCCTAAGCATATCAATTGAAACACTCCTAACTATAATAGTGATATACGCCCTCGTTTGGGGACTATAAATATCTTCTATTTTATCAATATTATGAATAATTCTCTCAAAACTTTCAGATACAGCATCTTCAGCTAAAGAATGTTGGTTTAATATTTTTTTGGCTATGTATAGCATTGTAGGACTATGTTCTTTAACTATTTGCCCAATTTTTTCTCTGTCAATTCTACTCTTTACTGGTTTTAATCTCTTGAACCTTTTAAACAACATACATCCTCCTTATTTTTATGTTCTTGCTTGATATATTTATAAAGTATACTGCACAATAGTAATACAAGAACCTTGCAAGTGTTTCTTATAATTCCCAAACACTATATCTTGTATATAACATTAATCGTATAGTTACCTATTGTCAACATATGTCGATAATTGTAGAATAAATTTTTGTGAAACTGGTCTAAAGAAAAAAAAAGAACGCACATTTGTGCGTTCTTAAAAAAAGTGGTCAAGCGCGCTGCGCTTGTGGTGGTGCGGAGGCAGAGCCTCCGCGGTCTTTTTTGCTTTTAATCTTTTATACAATAAAATTCACTATTTCTTCTATAACATAATCTGCACCTTTGAAACACACAAGTGGCATGTGTTCAGTTAAAATCTTTTGAGTTAGATTTGGGTTTTGTATTTGAATAGCTTTAACTTCTGTACCTTTTAAAAATTCTTCTGATATTCTGATTAGTACAGCATCTCCAATTATAAAACCTGGTACAGCATTTTGTAATTGTTCCCTTTTGTCTGATTCAGAAGCTGAAAATATATATCTTTCATCATCTTCGGCTAAATCTTGCTTTGAATGATTTACAAGTACACTCTTTACAGATAACCCTAAATCATTTTCTAAGAAATTATGATAGCCCCGAGCCATGCTGTAGTCTCCACTAAGTACAACATTTTTACTCTTAATAAGTTTCTGTATGTACTTCATCTGCATCATCATATTTTTTTGCCTAGTTTTTATTTCAGCTAAATACTTTTCATTTGGCATTACTTTTAAATTTTCTGCAATATCAGTAATCATTTTAAGAGTATCATTATAGCCAATAGGCGACGCATAAATATAATCAATACCGTAGACTTCCTTCAAATGTTCAGCACATTTTATGCCCGATACATCAGTTACTATATTAATCTTAGCCCTTAGAAAATCTTCTATATTAGCAATACTTCCACCATCAGTAAAACTTGAATTTAATTTTAAACTTAAACTATTCTCTATTACTTCTATTACAGCCTTTGTATTTGCTCTATAGTTATGCTGGAACATGCCACTACCTATTAAATTAAATGTTTCTGTTTTTTCTTGTTCTGCACCCTTGGGCTTTATAATATGTTTGGCAATATCTAAGTAAGACTGCTCTACACCATGTAGGTAGTCGCCCTTAAATCCTCCACTATTATGGGTTATTATTTTTGCTGATACTTCATCTTTTATTTCAAAAATTACAGCATCTACATCACTACCTATAACACTAGATAGAGACGACGCAACTACAAATATATATTTTGGACTATAAACCTTATCAACTTCTAAAATAGCCTTTTTAAGTTTGCTTGTGTCGCCCATTATTACATCATCTTGGTTCATATCAGTAGTAAACATGTTAGCAACTACATCACCATTTACTTTACTAACACCTTCTATTGCATAATGTGTTGTACCAGCTGGACCATACTCTATAATATAAGCGTCCTTTATAGAAGATATACTCCAGAAATAACCCATCTTATCCGATGGCGTAGGAAAAAATTTGTATAAATGCTTCATTATCTCATACCCCCATGATGTGGATTTTCTTTTTTCATACCATGCATTCTTTTCATCATATCACCCTCAACTGCATCTATTAACGCCTTAAGCACATTAGTAGGAAGCTCCAAACCTAAGCTACTTGCGCATCTATCAAACAATGCCTGATGTATATTGTTTTTCATTAGGTTCATCGGGTTTTCATGACCTATATATATATTTGGTTTTACGACTGGATACATATGTTGCATCGCTGAAATATTCGCTATACTAGATACATGAGGATCATAACCCATTTCTAATATCTCATTTATGAAAATATGGTCATTTTCATATACATCTCTAGCTTGTATAATTAGTGGCTCTAGTCCTACTTCCGTTAAATAACTTGACACTTCAAATGCATTCATCGGAGAATTTCCATATATAAAACTTTTTCCGCTTAACTTTTCTTTGGCTAGTTCTATAGCTGTATTTAATTCCTCCTTTAGCGCGTCTAGTTCCTTAGATAAATCTATATTTAAAACCTTCTCTAAGCTGCCATAAGATTCAAATATTCTTTCTGGTTTTATACACTTATCAAAAACTATGTAAGGTATATCAAAAGTTTCTTTCATTTTCTTAGCTAACTCAAGTGCTGTAAAATCTACAACTATATTGAGACTAGCTGTTGCCGCTTCCTTCACAGTTTCTATGCTAGTTTTCGATGGTAAAGTTAAGTTAAAATCAAATCCCTTTTCTGTAAGCAACTTATATAATTCGCTAACTTCTAACTCGCCAAATCTATGACCTAAAACATTTATTCTTTTTTCTATCTTATCTTGTGGCTCCATTAATTCTATAAAAGATGTTAAAGTTCGTTCTATTCCTACTATATGGTTACTGCATGTGAAGTGCTCAGTTTTTACTACCAAAATAGGAATCCCCAAAGTTTCTTTCATCTTTAAAGCTACTGAATCGAAATTGTCGCCTATTATTTCAGGTATGCAAGTTGATATAATCATAATTGCTTTTGGCTTTTTCATATTGTACACAGCTTCTACAGCTTCACAAACTTTTTCAAAACTACCAAAAACTATATCATCTTGTTGCATGGAGTAAGACCAATAATTATTATTTGAACTCAACCTATCAATTACAAAGGCCTGTGTATAATAAGTACATTCATCTGTACCAACAACAATAACTTCTAAATCCTCCACTTGAGAAGATATCATTGCCGCCCCGAATAGTGGGCAATGGGTTCCTGGAAAAAAAACATTAGAAAACGATTTTATGTCCTTTGATGCCTTAACCTTTGATATTCTATTCAAACTATCTAAATCATACTTAAATCCTACCATATAATCCTCCTTTTTAAACACTTTAAAACCTTGAGGGCTTCCGCCCTCAACTCCCGACAAGCGCACGCGCGCTTGACCGCGTCTTTTGCAAGCACATTCGTGCTTGCTTTTTTGATTCTATAAATATATAGGCAATACGACCCTCTTATAATTAACTCATGAAATTCCAAACAGAACGCACGCATGTGCGTTCTTAAAAGGGTCAAGGGTGAAACCCTTGTGGGGCGTGGGGCAAAGCCCCACAATCCTTAAATCTTTTATCTTTTAGTCTTTTATACGTAACGGTGTTATGTAGATGCTGTTTATGTCCTCGTTAAATCCTATGTCAGCTTCTATGTTATATACGCTTTCTAGTAGTTCCTTTGTTATTACTTTTTGTGGCGAACCGTAATTTACAATGTCACCGTCTTTTATAACTAAAATGTTATCACTAAATTGTGCCGCTTGATTCAAATCATGTAGTACCATAACTACTGTTATACCATGATTTGTGTTTAGGTCTTTAACAAGTTGCATTATTTCTAGTTGATGGCATATATCAAGATATGTAGTAGGTTCATCTAAAAGTAACATTTCTGGTTTTTGAGCTATAGTTACTGCTATCCAAACTTTTTGACGTTCTCCTCCTGATAAAGAGGAAACTAACCTATCTTCCATGCGCTTTGTATTAGACTCTTTCATAGCCCATTCTACAATTTCATCATGATTATCATCTTTTAACTCGTACCATTTTTGATAAGGTATTCTTCCATATGAAATAAGTTGCTTTACTGTAAAATTGTACGGCACTGAATTTGTTTGCATTAAAAACGCTAATCTCTTTGCCAGTGATTTTCTTGATATACTATTAATATCCATATTATCAAAAAGAACATCGCCCTTATCCTTTTTAATAACTCTGGCTATAGCCTTTAAAACTGTAGATTTCCCTGATCCATTTGGACCTATTATAGTAGTGATTTTTCCCTTTTCAAGAACTGCGCTAAAATCTTCTACTATAACTTTTTTTTCGTATGATATTTTAAGACCTCTAACATCTATCATCGTTCTAGCTCCTTTTTCTTAATAAATATAAGAAGAACGGCCCACCAATAACAGCCATAAGTATCCCTACAGGAAGCTCTATAGGAGAAAAAACAGTTCTTGCGAAAGTATCCGCTACAACAATAAGTATCGCGCCAAATATACCGCTAAGAGGTAATAAATATTTATAATCAGAGCCTATAACCATCCTTGCTATATGAGGTACTACAAGGCCTACAAAACCAATAATTCCAACAACTGCAACTGATATACCAGCTAAAAATGCTGCAACTGCTGATATTAACAGCCTAGAGGTGTTAGGGTTATAACCTAAATTTTTTGCCATATCATCGCCTAGCTGTAAAACATTTACTTGCTTTATAGTAAGTAGTGCTAAAAATAGCCCTATTATACTGTACGGTAACAATAGCGAAACATGATTCATATTTTTGCCAGCCATACTACCATTTACCCATAATAAAACGCCTTGTATTCTATCCGAATACAAAATAGATAATAAGCTTGTTCCGCTACCAAGTACTGAATTAACTGCTACACCAGCAAGTATTACTCTTAGAGGATTAAGTCCGCCACCTTTCCATGCCAAACTATATACTAAAATACATGTTGCCATTGCTCCTAAAAATGCTGCGAATGGAACTAACCCTGATAAATGAGGGAACATCAACATTATTATAATAGCTACAAATGCCCCTCCACTAGAAACACCTGTTAAACCAGGGTCCGCTAGTGGATTCCTCATAACTGCCTGTAATAAAGCTCCCGACATAGCCAAATTCATTCCTACTAATACATTTAGTATAACTCTTGGAATTCTAAGATTAAAAATTATATTATTAGAAAGGTCTGTTCCTCGTCCGATCAAAGTATCTACTACTTCACTAATCGAAAAAGCCACTGAGCCTATACTTATAGACATTAAAAAAAGAAAACACAATGCTACAAAAGACATTAAAATTATTGTATAACTCTTTACTACTAGCACCTTGCCTTCCAAACAAAATCCCCCTTTTTAAGATTGAAAAGATTAAGACCGTGGGGATTTCATCTCCACTACCCCTGACAAGCGCATTCGCGCTTGCTTCTTTTTATTTTAAGACTACATGTTAAAATGTGCATAGTGCGCGAGCAACGCTCGCGCTTTTAGTTTTTGGTCAAACTTTTTTCAAAAAGTTTGCGGGTGTGGGCTGAGCCCACGGTTTTAATCTTTTTGTCTTTTAATCTAGTAATAAATTAGCGATGTATTCAAATGATTCGATAGTTCTTATACCAGGGTTTGAGAAGAAAAGACTGTGCTCTAAATCATATACTCTACCATTTATATACGCGTTCATTGCATGAAATGCTGGGTTTCTATCAAACATTTCATCAAACATCATAGCTGTCTGTTCTATGTTACCGTGAGCTATTCTAAAAATAATGTCTGGATTCATAACAATAGCTTGCTCCATAGAAAATGGAACATACCCTGCTGTAACCATATCAAATTGCATACCATCTGTAACATTAGCTATGCCAAACGCTTCTAATATATATCCTGTATGACTTTCATTTGTACCGAACATTATATTATCGCCTGCTCCAAATATAATCATCACTGTAATATCATCAACTTCACCTTGTACGCGCTCTACAATAGTTGCTCTACTTGTCTCAATTTCCGTTATAAGTTCAGTTGCCCTATCTTCCACATCGAAAATTTGCCCTAAATTTTCTAATAACTGTAGTGTAGCAGTGTATGTTTGATTACTAGCGAACCAAATTGTATAGCCTTGTGCTTCAAATGTTTCCTGCATTGTAGCCATAAAAGTACTTGGTGCAATAACTAACTCTGGAGCCAAAGTTGCTATTACTTCCATATCTGGACTTTGTGTAAGCCCTATGTTCACAGAATCAGGAAATAAACCTATTAAATCTGGTCTTGCGGTTAAATCAGCATTACCAATAACTTGATCTACTCCTAAAGTATATAAAATTTCCAAAGTAGTAGCCGCCATTACAACTACACTTTCAGGAGTTCCTTCTATTGTGACTTCGCTACCATCTGGTTGAGGAACTGTAACTGATGAGCTTGTAGCTTGTTGTTGTGATTCTTGTGCTGCTGGCTCTGGCACTTGTGCTGGTGTTGTTTGTGCTTGAGGCGTTGGATTCGGTGCGGCATTTTGTTCACCTGCACAACCTGTTGCAAAAACTGAAACTGATAAAAATAATCCTAAAATCAGTGATTTTTTCATTTTAAATACATCCTCCTATAATTATATTTGCTAGTTCTTCATATGTTTTGCTCATTTCACTATCTGGAAAAGTCTCAACAACTGTCTGCCCTTTATTTTCAGATTCCTGTATTAATTCTGACCGCGGTATGTACTTCACAATTTGTGTTCCTATTTCTTCAGCTGCTTTTTGCACAAGCTCTTTTTCGTCTGCAATATTTTTTGCGTTTAATATTATTCCTCCAAGCTCTGCATAGCCTAATTGTTTAAAGTTTTTTATAGCTTCAGAAATATTACTTGCTGCATACAAAGACATCATTTCACCTGAAGAAACTATGTAAACATCTTCTGCATAGCCGCCTCTAATAGGCATAGCAAATCCCCCACAAACAACATCGCCTAATACATCATACAGTACTACATCTGGCTTATAATGTTCGTATGCTTTGAGCTTCTCAAGAAGTTCAAAAGCTGTTATTATACCTCGGCCAGCACAGCCTATACCTGGCATAGGTCCTCCTGCTTCAACGCATAACACGCCACCAAAACCTTCAAAAACTATATCTGTAAGTGTAATTTCATCCTTCAGTACTTTCATTTTATCGAGTATTGTAGGAACTTTTTCTCCCTTCATTAAAATTCTTGTAGAATCAGCTTTAGGATCACATCCAATCTGCATTACTTTATATCCCATCTTGGATAGTGCAGCAGATAAATTAGATGTTGTTGTAGATTTTCCTATACCGCCTTTTCCGTATATGGCTATCTTTTTGATATAAATCACCTCTTAAGTATTCTTTTAATAATAGTATGCTTAAGTTAACAATGTTATCACTTCACTAACTTTGTTTCTACTCAGAAACATTGTTATCCTTAACTAACTTTCATATGTACAGATTTTAGCATTAATAGTACACCACTGTCAACTACATATATCTTATTATTTTTGTTACCATTTTTTGTTTTAAAATAACACTAAATGGTAACCCTAAACAGATACACACTATTTCTTAAACATGTGGTAAAAAATCTCTTTTTCATGTAAACTTATATATGGTTTTAATTTTTTAGCTACAGAGGAGGATATAATTTTGACTTCACCATCACGTGGCAATAAACTTGTACTTTATTTGCTACTCTATAAACTAATTATGAATTACTTATTCATAGGCGCAATAATCGTATTTGAACTACAACTGAATTTAATAGCACTTATTATTACAAGCCAAATTTTAAACTTTTTTCTGCCTTTCATCGCATATAAAATTATTACAAAACAGAAATTTTCAGAAATACTTGACTTAAAACCACTTAATGTTAAGAGTGTAATTCTTATAATATGCATGTCTATAGTTATACAACCAGCTATGATGTTTGTTTCTGCAATATCATCAATATTTGTAACCAATGATATAGCAGCTATTATGCAACAATTAACGGTTTTTCCAGTTTTTCTTTCAATTGTAGCTATAGGCGTTGCCCCCTCTTTATTTGAAGAATTAATGTTTAGAGGCGCGTTACACAATGAATATAGAAAAGTGGACATAAAAAAAGCCGCTTTAGTTAACGGCCTGTTTTTTGGGATAATGCATATGAATTTACAACAGTTTGTATACGCTGCACTACTTGGTGTACTACTAACTTATTTTATGCATTATACTGGCTCTATATTTGCGGCTATGCTTTCACACTTTGTTATAAATAGTTCGCAAGTTATGTTAGGGCATTTCAGCTTTCAACAAATTGCGTACATGGAATACACTATGGCTGAACCAATACCAGAGCCTAGCATGTTAGCCACACTAACTTTTCTAGCCATATTTGCATCATTACTAATACCTCTTTTTATATTTTTGTTCAGAGAATTTGTAGATGCTAACCAAGGTAACCATATCCCTGTAAACATTGAAGATGATGGTGTCACCTTAAAGCTTGAAAAAGGACTTTCATCCTACAAAATAAATAATTGGGCTTTCAAAGGTGTAGTAATATATTTCGTTCTTTATTTCGCGATTGATTCATTTTTTTAGACAGTGAACTACTCCCTGCGAACACAGTCAAGTGCATGCACTTGATGATCGTTTTTAGCTTCAGCGTAGCTGAAGCTTTTTTATTTTCCACCAACACCCTATAGAAAAATTAATATTTTCGTAATAAAATATTAATACTTTTGAAATTATTAATCTTATACAAATAGGGGGAATGAAAAAAAATGAATATAAGTATTTTAAACGAACTACTAACTATAATATTAACTTTCGCAGTTGTAACGGCTCCTACTGACCAAGATATTTCGTATCAAGATATTGTATATCAAGATACTACATATATAAATGAATATGGGTATGAATATAATTTACAAAACAATTATGAATATACAGGTAATTACAGCCATGAAACAGATTTACTAAGTACATTTACACTTACTGAACCTGAAATACATACTTTTACCTCTACAGAAATAGAATGGGCAAATCCTAGAATGGGTGCTTTAGACTGGTTTTCAGAGGTACAATATCTATTTCCAAGAGATAGTGACGCTACGGTTATAGATATAGACACTGGCAAAAGCTTTAGAATACGACGAACTTTCGGTAGACATCATGCAGATATAGAGCCTCTTACAAAAGAAGACTCTAGAATAATTAAAGAAGTATGGGGTGGCACTTGGAATTGGCAAAGACGAGCGGTCATTGTAAAACCTGATGTAGGTGGACATGTAATAGCTGGTAGTATGACAGGCTATCCTCACGCTGGACTTGATAGATATCCAGCACTTATAAATGTAGATAACAGAAGCGGTGGGTTTGGAACAGGGCAAAATTTAGATGTTATAAAAGGTAATGGAGTAGACGGTCACTTTGATATACATTTCTTAAATAGCAGAACACACGGCACCAACGTAATGCAACAAGAGCACCAAAACGTAGTACAGCGTGCTGCGGTATACATAAGCGAAAATTTTTAAGGTAAAAAGATAAAGACCTTGGGGCTTTCAGCCCCAAACCCCGACAAGGGTTTTACCCTTGACCCTTTTTAGCAAGCGCATTTGCGCTTGCTCTTTTTATTTCAAAGCTATAATATATCAAATTTTTTTAGCACGTTCTTTAGCTTCAGCTACGCTGAAGCTTTAAAAGTTTTTGATTAAACTTTTTTCAAAAAGTTTACGGGTGTGGGCTGCGCCCACGACCTAATCTTTTAATTTGTTAAACTGGCTTCTAGCCTGTATATAGGCATGCCCTTGCTTGAGAATTTCTGTTCGTATTCTGTCATGATGTTTTGACCAGTTGTATGAAATTCACTTTGATGTAGGTTCAGAGATATATTTTTCATGTGCCACTTTTCATGAGCAAACTCATTTAAAGAAAACTCAAACAGTTCTGTATTATCTGTTTTGAAGTGCAATTCACCATTTTGCGCTAAAATATTTTTATACATATTTAAAAAAGCTCTATATGTTAAACGTCTTTTTGCCCATTTTTTCTTATTAGGCCATGGATCACTAAAATTTAAATATATTCTTTCTACCTCGCCATACTCGAAATACTCGTTTAGGTGAGATGCATCTCCAAGAATAAAACCTATATTCCCTGTATGTTCATTAGCTTCTACTGACTCTCTAACTTTTCTAGCTGCTGATACTATTATTTGTGACGCTCTTTCCATAGCTACAAAATTTATATCTGTTTCTCTTTTGGACATGCCTGTAACGAAATTACCTTTACCAGCACCTATTTCTATATGAATAGGATTGTCATTATTAAAATACTCTTTCCATTTGCCTTTAAAATTTTTTGAATCTCTTACTATATACTTATTAGTTTGTAGTTCATTTTCTGACCACAGTTTTTTTCTTGTTCTCATTCGAGTATCTCCTTCATTTATTTTTATTTTCTTAGCAGAGCTTTTAACTTTTGGATTTATAGTGTACAATGTTTTCTTTAAGAATGAATTTAAATATCACTAAACAAATATAGTTCAGTATGGTGCGTTTTTCTTTCTAACAAATTATAATAACATATATGACTCATATTTACATAATAATTAACCCTACTTTTGTATAATACTATAATGTAATGAACATTGATTACATATCTACGCAAGGAGATATTCTATGTACAAACTAATTTTATTTTCTGTATTGCTTAATAGAAAGATAAAAGAGAAAGACCTTCTATCTAAGGCAAATGATTTAACTTTTAAAATACTTCTCTCGATATTTCCGCTTTTAATATTTTTTATGACAATCATAGCATTTTTAGATTTAGATATATACTATCTTGCACGAGAATTAGAAGGTACTGTTCCTGTAGAAGTATTAGCTATAGTTGATTTATTCTTAGTAGAAGTTGTAGGAACAAAACGCCCAAGCTTATTATCTACCAGTTTAATTCTTGCAGTAGTAAGCTCAACTTCTGGATTTAAATCTTTGCTAGGCGCTATAAATAAAGCCTATGATGAAGAAGACCATAGATCATTTTTCACAATTTATTTAATAAGCTTTATTTTAGTTGTAGCTTTCATATTTTCTTTAATAGTAATGATTGTCATGTTGATATTTGGCAATACTATAATTGATTTACTGGATGCACACTTTTACATCCCTCCATTTATGATATCAGTATATAGAATATTAACAGATGTCTTTAGTATAATAGTAATGCTTATAACCACAATTCTTATAAATAAACTCTCTATAAGTAAAAAGAAATCTTTTAGAAGCCTATTACCAGGTTCTTTATTCACAGTAGTATTTTGGATGCTTGCAAGTACAGCATTTAATGTATACTTAAGTACTTTCGCTCGAATATCTGCTGTTTACGGAAGTGTTGCCAGTGTCATAATTCTAATGCTTTGGGTTAATATTATATGTACTGTTTTAATAATTGGTAGCGCTATCAATGCTATGCTAGAAGATGAAAAAAATAAAGCATCCTCATAAACTTATGAGGACGCTTTATTTTTTTACTTTAAATTATTTTTAGCAGTTTCTGCAAGTTTTGCAAATCCTACCGCATCATTAATAGCAAGTTCTGCTAACATTTTTCTATTAATGTTTATTCCTGCAACTTTAAGTCCATTCATCATTTTGCTGTAAGAAATACCATTAATTCTTGCTGCTGCATTAATTCTTGTTATCCATAGACTTCTATAGTCTCTTTTGATTTGCTTTCTACCTTTAAAAGCATTTGCCATTGCACGCATAACAGATTGCTTAGCTATTCTGTATTGTCTGCTTCTAGCGCCTCTAAAACCTTTTGCCATCTTCAGTACTTTTTTATGTTTTTTTCTGGCATTTAATGCCCCTTTAACTCTTGCCATTGTAAGTCGCCTCCTTTTTCTAATTTATCTTAAAGATATGGTAATAATTTTTTCATTTGCTTTTCATTAGTTTTATCTACATATGCCGTTTTTCTTAAACCTCTTTTTCTTTTAGTGGTTTTTTTACCAAGGATATGTTGTTTGTTTGCTTTACTACGTTTAAGTTTCCCGCTTCCTGTAGCAGAAAAACGCTTTGCTGCTGCTCTATTAGTTTTTAACTTAGGCATTTCGATTTTCCTCCTTAGAACTTTAAATTTTGTTTTATCAAATGTTATACATTTTTTGGTGCTAAAAACATTGCCATACTGCGCGCTTCCATTTTAGGTGGCTTTTCTATAACACCATATTCTAGCACGCCTTCTGCAAAGTCGTTTAGTATTCCATAAGCAACTTCTGTATGGCCAAGCTCACGACCTCTAAAACGTATACTTACTTTTACTTTATCGCCACTTTTTAAAAATTCTAACGCTTTTTTCTTTTTAACATTGATATCATGAGTATCAATGTTAGGAGACAAACGCAACTCTTTTATTGAAATTGTTTTTTGCTTTTTACGCGCCTCTTTTTCTTTTTTCTGCTGATCAAACCTATGTTTACTATAATCCATGATTCTACAAACAGGTGGTTTAGCAGTGGGCGATATTTTTACTAAATCAAGATTTTTTTCTTCAGCAAGCGATTGTGCTTCTCTAAGAGACAATATACCGAGTTGAGCACCATCAGTATCAATAAGTCTAACTTCTTTGTCCCTAATTTGTTCATTAATCATTAAATCTGTAATTGTTAAACACCTCCGATTTTCTAATACAATGCACAAAAAAAGTGGGTCAAGAAGAACCCACACACATACTCAAATTGTAAAAATATAATTTACAAATTATTGACCCTAAGCCTTAAGGCAAAAAGGTGAGAAGTGTTTCTTCTTCTTTATAATAGTTTCATAACCTTATGAGATTTTAGCACAACGTTACTAGCATGTCAAATTTTTAATATTATTATGGAAAAGATAAAAATCGTGGGCTCTGCCCACATCCGCAAACTTTTAAAAAAGTTTGACCAAAACTTTATAAGCAAGCGCATATGCGCTTGCAAAAAAAGCGGTCAAGCAATCACACGCTTGTCGGGAAATTAAGGTATACCTTAATAGTCTGAAAGCCCAAGGTCTTTTATGTATTGTTCATCATTTCTATCATTTTTATCATACCTCTGAACTGACTTTTTTCATCCTCACTTACGTTTTGTATTAAAACCTCAAGAATAGCATCTCTTTCAGATTTACTTATTTTTCTACCTGTGTTTAATACTTTATTATATTTCATCATAAGCATCATAGATTCTTGCATACTTTTTCCTTGTGACTCTTGCAAAAAACTTTTTAAAGCTTCTATTCTTTCTGGCTCTATATTTTTAAATATATCATCTTTAAGCAAATTCTCAATATCCATTTTAAATTCCCACCTTTTGAATTTATTAATTTTGTGCTTTGTCCAAAATTGCCTTAATATCCATAAAGTTTATAAGCATATCTATCATTTGTCTTTTTTCTTCTTCCATATGAGGTCTTATAGCTAGTATCATATCTCTTCGCCAATTTTCATTTTTCGTTATCTCCATATTCATAACTGCACTACTGTATTTATCTAAAATTCTTTGTATTTCTATAAGCTTTACAGCTACCCCGATATTTCTTTGGTATTTATAATCTAAATAGGGTAAAGCTGATTTTATCGTTTTTATTGCAGGTGTATTTATATCTTCTTCAAAGTATGATACATGCCTTGTAAATTCTTCACCTGAAAAATTTTTTGATATCTCTGTAGTTTGATTGCTAAGTTCCAAACTAGATCTTTTTGAGATTGTATTACTAAGTAAACTTGCTATTTCCATCATTTTTAGCATACTTTCCATATCGCTTGTATCTTCTGTACCATTAGTAGCTTTATTATCTTCACCATCACCATTTAAAACTTTTGATAATTGCATGGCTTCCGCCATTATTTTCATCATATCCAATCCATTTTTATCTTCCATAAAATACCACCCTAAAATCAATATGCTTATACATACATATGACTTTTAAGAAACTAATATGTATAGTAAAAAGAACCTGTGGATACATCCTCAGGTTCTTTTTGTAATTACTGCTTGCTTTCACACATTCCTATTCCGCCACCACTCATCATCATAACGAGTACAAGCATCATCATAAAATTATCATCTCTGTGACCGTGACCCATGCCACCCTGACCGCCCATCATCATAAACATTAATAAAATAAGCATCATATTGTTATCACCAAACATATTAATCCCCCTTATGTAAAATAATTTAAGTTAACACACCTATAAAACACAGGTGTATTACAGTCTATGAATTAGGAATGAAAATTGACACTTTTTTATTTTTTAGTTATATGGTTCCACTTTTATCTTCAATTGACTATAAGCAAATGCCTTGCTTTAATTACCTATTCCACTAGTATCAAATTTTACAGGCTTAACATAGAATAAAATTAGTAGTCCGTAAAAGGAGCTGGTTAAATGAAAACTCTGCAAGTGATAGTAGAGTGCAATCTTGATAGCTCAAAAGAAGAAGAAATAAATAAACTAGGTACGGTAAAATACAAGCTCCCTATGATTAATTCTTATGTTTTAGAATTACCTGAAACTTCTTTTAAAAAATTAGAAGGTATAAAAGAGATAGGAGTAGTTCACCAAATCACTAGCATAACCGCACAAATGTATCAAGAGCGACAATCTGTAAAAGCTCCTGCTGCATATCAACAAGGGTTGACAGGCAAAGGCATCACCATAGCCATTTTAGATACTGGTATTGCTGATGTTGCAGATTTTGTAAAACCTTACAATAGAATCTTAGCGTTCTGGGATATTGTGAATGGAAAAAGTAAACCTTACGATGACAACGGCCACGGCACTCATGTAGCTGGCATATGCATCATACACTTAAGGTCAAAGGATTAAGACCATGGAGGCTTTCGCCTCCAAACCTTCAACAATCGCACGTGCGCTTGACCGCGTTAAGCATGTACTAAGCACATGCGGTTAAAATTTTTAGCACTTGGCATGGTGCCAAGTATACGTATGCTCGAATGTTTTAAGCATGGGCTATGCGCATACTTTTAAAAGTTTTTGGCCAAGCTTTTTACAAAAAGCTTGTGGGATTTGAGCCTTTGCTCTAAGTTCTAAAACCTGCTGTCAAAAGCCAAATTTTTATTATATTAATTGAATTTTATAGTTATATATACTATAATGTTCATGTTAGTTTACTAAAGTTTAAGGATAAAAGGAGACTTGCACTATGATAGTTGGATGCGTAAAAGAAATTAAAACACATGAATATCGTATAGGTTTAACACCAGATAATGTAAAAGATTATATTTCAAATGGCCATACAGTTCTTGTTGAAAAAGATGGAGGTCTTGGATCTTCTTTTAGCAACGAAGAGTATATAGAAGCTGGTGCTAAAATTATTGATACAGCAAAAGAAATTTGGGAAAAAGCTGATATGATTGTTAAAGTAAAAGAGCCTTTAACAGAGGAATATCCTTTAATGAGAGAAGGGCAAATTATTTACACATATTTGCACTTAGCTGCAGATAAACCATTAACAGAAGCACTTGTTAAATCTGGTGCTAAAGCTGTAGCATATGAAACTGTTACTGATAATAACAATGGCTTACCACTTTTAAAACCTATGAGCGAAGTTGCTGGTAGACTTAGTGTACAAGAAGGTGCTAAATATTTAGAAAAACCATTTGGCGGCCGTGGCGTACTCCTTGCTGGTGTACCTGGTACAAAAAAAGCAAAGGTTGTAATTCTTGGTGGTGGAGTTGTTGGTATAAACGCATGTAAAATGGCTGTAGGTCTAGGTGCAGACGTTACTATTATGGATCTTAGCTTAGATAGACTTCGTTACTTAGACGATATTTTTGGTGCCAGAATCCAAACAATATACAGCTCCGATGCTAATATTCAAAAAGAAATTAAAGATGCAGATTTAGTAATTGGTGCTGTACTTATACCAGGAGCGTCTGCACCAAAATTACTAAAAAAAGAATACCTTAAAGATATGCTTCCAGGTAGCGTAATCGTAGACGTTGCTGTTGATCAAGGCGGTTGTTGCGAAACAACTAAAGCAACATATCACAACGATCCAACATTTGTAGTTGATGGAGTTGTTCACTACTGCGTTGCTAATATGCCAGGCGCAACACCTAGAACTTCTACTATGGCTTTAACAAACGCAACTTTAAGACAAGGTCTAAGTATTGCTAATAAAGGTTTAGAAGAAGCAGCTAAATCAGATACTCACTTAATTCCAGGTATTAATGTTTACTCAGGAAAAGTTACTTGTAAAGAAGTAGCAGATGAGTTTGGAATGGAATATACTGACGTAACTAATCTTATATAATACCGAAAAAACTATGTACAATTTCACATTTTTGTACATAGTTTTTTTATGCCCTGAATTTCAAAACTGGTAGCTTATTGTCTTATATGGTAATAATATACAAGCAATCCTATTATATATATCTTAAGAAACTATATTCATGGATATATCTTTTCAGGGGGATTTTATGAAGTGCGCTATATATACGCGAGTTAGTACTTTTGATCAAGGCACAAGTATAATTAATCAACAAGAATATTTTAAAGATTATATAGTAAAACAAAACTTAGAAATATATGAAATATATTCTGATGAAGCTTTTAGTGGGCTAGAATCTTCAAAAAGACAATCATTTAAAAAATTAATAGAAGATGCAAAAAGAAATAAGTATCACATTTTATTATCAAAATCTTATTCGAGATTTGGAAGAAATCAGCGTGAAACATTAGCCGCTCTATCAGTCCTTTTTGAACATAATATACGAGTAATATTTATAGAAGATGGACTGGATAGTAAACGTGACAAAGGGCAATTCGGGTTATTTGCGTGGCTTGCTGAACAAGAATCAAGAAAGATAAGTGAAAGAATTAAATTAACATGGCAACACTATAATAAAGAAGGTAAAGTACATTCAACAGCTTCACCGTTTGGATATGACTACGATAAAAGTATTAAAAATTTCACAATAAATAAAAAAGAAAAAGAAATAGTTATACTAATTTATAATCTCTACTTAAATGGCAATAGCGTCAATAAAATTGCAAATATTTTAAATGATAAAAATTATAGCACCAAAAAAAATGCGAAGTGGCACGGAAAAACAATAATGTTGATTTTACGCAATGAATTCTATATAGGCAACTTAATTCAAGGTAAATCTCATACTATAGACATTACAATAAAAAAAACACAAAAAATAAATAGAGAAAACTGGTTCATACATAAAAATAACCATCCACCAATCATAACAGATGATGTATTCAACAAAGTACAAGATTTATATCACGAAAGAACAAAAAAATTAAAACCTTAGACCTTGGGACATTGTCAAGATTCTTCTTAATCCTACAAGCTTTTTAAGAAAAGGTTGACCAAAAATTTTTAAACTCACATGTTTGACGCAGTCAAGTGCGCGTGCGCTTGTCGGGGCGGTGGGGTGAAACCCCCACTGTCTTACAATCCCTTGACTTTAAAGTGTATGATGCATAGCCGCTGGTAACGGCATGCGCTCAAAGGGTAAGTACATGGGCATTGCACCTGAAAGTAATATAGTGGCTGTAAAAGTTTTAGATAAATATGGTCGTGGAAATTCTGCAGATGCCCTTGCTGGCATACAATGGGTACTTGATAATAAAGATAAATACAATATTCGTATAGTTAATCTTTCTGTAGGTACACCTGAAAATAGTTCTAAAGATCCACTTGTCAAAGCTGTTGAAGCATTATGGGATTCAGGACTCGTAGTAAATGTTGCAGCTGGCAACAATGGTCCTGACGCTAGTACAATTACTTCTCCTGGAATAAGTCGAAAAATCATAACAGTAGGTGCTGTAGATGATCATAATGAAGTTCAAATATGGGGTAATAACTTAGTTAATTTTTCTGGTCGTGGACCTACAGCTGAATGTATAATGAAACCTGATATAGTTGCACCTGGTTCCAATATCATATCATGTTTAACTCCAACACCTATAAAAAATGAAGATCCAGAAAATAAAGTGGAAGCAGTTGATAAATATTATATGGAATTAAGCGGTACTTCCATGGCTACACCAATCGTTTCTGGTGCTATAGCCCTTTTACTCCAAAAATATAATACACTTACACCAAATGAAATAAAATATATGCTGAAAAAAAGTTGCCTTAAACTTGAATATCCACAAAACCATCAAGGTTGGGGATTACTAGATATAAAGAAATTAATATCGAAGGAGGTTTATAATGGCAAACGACATTTATGAAATAACACAAATGATTCAAAATAAAAAAGTGATACAAAATGACCTGAATGAAGCGTTTTCTGTAATTTCAACTATGTTTCAAGACAGATATATAAATAAACTTCGTAGTGCCATAGAAGAAAAGCAATTAGAGCATCAAAATAACCCTTCAAGAGAAATAATTCTTTTAAATTCTTTGAAACCTTTTTTTTCAAAAAGCCAACATAAATCATTAGATAATGCAATAAGTGCACTCCATATGTTACAAACGCTACAGACTATTAAAGATAATTCAAATGCATTTAGCAATGGGCCATTTAGCAATGCGCCATTTAGCAATGCGCCGTTTACTAATGTACCGAACGATATTAGTATAGACCCATCTATACATGAAGATGGTATTTATGATGTAGACGGTGATTGCATACTGAATCTAGATAGCTGTGGTAGCGGAGTGCTAAACGCCCTGCTTGTTGTAGCACTAGCTAATGCCCGAAATTTCAGTTGACAAAAATAACAAACTATGCTAATGTTAACTTTGCTTATACAAGACTCATTCTTGTGAATTTTTTCTTTTCATTTTGGAATATTTCCTTTTTTCTGGGCTGGCTCATTTTGTCAGCCTTTTATTGTGTGTAATTTTTATTACTATATTTTAGAGGTGATATGTATGAATTTAGCCATAGTTGGTGCTAGTGGAATCGTAGGCAAGACATTTTTAGAGATACTAGAAAGTAGTAAATTAAAAATAGAAAATTTATATCTTTTTGCGTCAAAGCGTTCTGAAGGTAAACAAGTTATTTTTAAAAACAAAGCTTATTATATAGAAGAACTTACTGAAAATTCTTTTGATAGAGGTATTGATATCGCTTTATTTTCCGCTGGTGGTGACATTAGTAAAAAATTTGCACCTATAGCTAAATCTAAAGGCTGTACTGTTGTAGATAATAGCTCTGCATGGCGTATGGATGAAGATGTACCGCTAGTTGTCCCTGAAGTAAATAAAGAAGACATTTCGCTCAACAAAGGTATAATCGCAAATCCTAATTGCTCTACCATACAAGCTGCAGTAGTGTTAAAACCTCTACATGATAAATATGACATTAAAAGAATTGTATATTCCACTTATCAAGCAGTATCTGGTGCAGGAAACCAAGGGATATCTGATTTAGAGGATGGTATAAAAGGCGAAGCACCTAAAAAATTTCCTTATCCTATAGCTGGTAACTGCATTCCGCAAATTGATGTGTTTGAGGAAAATGGATATACGAAAGAAGAAATGAAAATGATTAATGAAACACGAAAAATACTTCATGAACCTAATATGCCAATAACTGCTACAGCTGTAAGAGTACCTGTACTGAATGCGCACAGCGAATCTATTAATATAGAATTTCAAAATAGTTTTGAATTAACAGACATTATAAATACTCTTCAAAGTGCTGATGGTGTTATAGTAGAACAAAATTCTTATCCAATGGCGATTACTGTTTCTGGCAAAGATGAAGTTTTTGTAGGTCGTATACGTCGTGACGAATCAGTGCAAAACGGTATAAACATTTGGGTTGTAGCAGATAATTTAAGAAAAGGTGCCGCTCTTAATGCAGTGCAAATAGCTGAACATTTATATAATGCAAAAATTTGATTAAAAATGTTATAATAACACAAGTTCGAAAAAGACTAAGACCTTGGGGCTACTCGCCCCAACTCCCCAGCAAGCGCACGCGCGCTTGACCGCGTTTTTTAGCTTCGACTTTCGTCGAAGCTGTTAAACCTCTCAGCCAAAATTTTTCAAAAAAACTTTGTGCAGAGTCTCAAGACTTTTATTTTTTCAAACCCATGCGCAAAGCGCATGCTTGAAGCGGTCAAGCGCGCTGCGCTTGCAGGGGTCAGAGTCCCCAAGGTCTTAAAAGTTTTTAAATTATATTTAAATAGAAAAGTGAGGTTTTTAATATGGCATTATTTACAGGTTCTTGTGTAGCTATTGTTACACCATTTAATGAAGATAACAGTATAAATTTTGATTCATTAAAAAAACATATAAATTTTCTGATAGAAAATAAAACAGATGCTATTGTAGCTTGTGGTACTACTGGCGAATCTGCAACACTTTCTGACCAAGAAAAAATCGCAGTTACTAAATTTGTAGTTGATACAGTTGCTAAACGAATACCTGTTATTGCTGGAGCTGGTTCTAACGATACAGATAAAACTATAAAATTGTGTTCAGAGCTTGAAAAATTAGGAATAGATGGTTTTTTAATAGTTACGCCATACTATAATAAAACTACTCAGACTGGTTTAATTAAGCATTACAAATTAATATCAGAAAGTGTTAACAAACCTATAATAGTTTATAGTGTTCCTGGTAGAACAGGGCTTAATATATTACCATCTACTGCTTTTGAAATTTCTAAATTTTCTAATATTGTAGGTATAAAAGAAGCAAGCGGAGATATTAGTCAAGTAGCAGAAATAGCTGCTTTATGTGGTGATAATTTAGATATTTACACAGGCAATGATGATCAAATATTAGCTACTCTTTCTTTAGGAGGAAAAGGAGTCATATCAGCTGTTGCAAACATCGTGCCTAAAAATACGCATGATTTAGTAGAAAGTTTTATCAGTGGCGATATAACTACAAGCAGAAAATTGCAATTTGATATGCTTAATCTTATTAAAGCTGTTTTCTGTGAAGTTAATCCTGTACCAGTAAAAGAAGCACTTAATTTAATGGGCATGGAATCTGGTGGATTCAGACCACCTCTGTTTGAGATGGAACCTAAAAATAAAGAATATTTAATACAAGAGATGAAAGCATACGGACTAATTTAGAAACGAGTGATTAAAATGGTTAAAATTATAATGAATGGATTTTTAGGGACAATGGGCAACGTTATTTGTACCCTTGCAGAAACAAACCCAAATTGCGAAATAGTAGCTGGAATTGATACTAACGAACATCCTACGGTAGAACCATTCCCTACTTTTACAGATATAAATGAATGCGATATGCCAGCAGATGTAATAATTGATTTTTCTACAGCTAGTGCTGTGCCAAGTTTATTAGGATACGCTGTAAAAAGAAAAACCCCTATTGTGCTTTGTACTACGGGTTTAAATGATGATATATTAGAAAAAATTTCTGAAGCATCACAACAAATAGCGATATTCAAATCATATAATATGTCTTTAGGTGTTAATCTAGTATCTGAAGTTGTACGAAGAATTTCTAGTACTTTATATAACGCAGGTTTTGATATAGAAATTATAGAAAAACATCACAATCAAAAAATTGATGCACCAAGCGGTACAGCAATTATGCTTGCCAACTCCATCAATTCATCTTTAGATAATAAACTTGATCATGTGTATGATCGTTCAATAGTTACGACCAAACGCGAACGTGAACAAATAGGTATACATTCTTTACGTGGTGGTAGTATAGTGGGTGAGCATTCGGTAATATTTGCTGGCAAAGATGAAGATATAGAAATCAGGCACACTGCAAACTCCAAAGAAATATTCGCTATAGGTGCAATCAAAGCCGCTATGTTCTTAAAAGAAAAACCTGCTGGGCTTTACAACATGGAAAACCTAATGTCTGAATTTATTTCTAAAGATTAAGATCAAAAGATTAAAACCGCAGAGGCGTTGCCTCTGCACTCCACAAGGGTTTCACCCTTGACCCTTTTTTAAAGACCACGCTATCGCGTGGTCTTTTTTTATTTTTTCGATCAATCTTTTCAAGCAAGCGCACGTGCGCTTGACCACGTCATTTAGCAAGTGCGTAGCACTTGCTATAAAGTTTTTTGCACCGCTTTTTTACAAAAAAGCGGTTGGGGTGCAGGGGCAACGCCCCTGCGACCTTAATCTCTTAAGCTTTACTAACCCCGAAATGATTTAAAATATATTTGAAAACATATTCTTCTGTACGTGAGTATACCCGCTTTTTGCACCTGCAAATTACTACTTTCCAGCTTAGTGGCTCGTCGAACTCTATCTTTGCTACTTGTTCATTTGAAAAATACCCTAAAATAGGCGACGGCAAAATCGTAACTAAATCCGTTCCTATAGTAGATCTAAGCAGAAAATCCCAACATGAAGAAGTAATCAAAGTTTTAGGTTTAATATTTCGGTTCTCAAACTCTTGTGTTAACTGATGGTGTATCATAAAACTTTTATCAAAAATAGCCATAGGATGCTTGTCCAAACTAGACCATGATAATTTTTCTTCTAAAGCAAGTTTATTACTTTTATCCATAAACGCACATAACTGATTTTCTGTTAACCTAATTTCTTCAATATCTTCTGAAGATATTTTCACAGGCTCTAGTAAGATAGCAATATCCACTTCTTGAAGTATTAAGCTTTTCCTTAACTCATATGCTCCAATTTCTGTAATATCAACTTTTATACTTGGGTTATTAATAATTAATCCGCTTATTACTTCTGAAAAAACTGTTGAAAGCACAAGTGGCGGAATACCAATTCTAATTTTTCCTTTAATTCTAATAGCTTCTTCCCTTAGCTGTTCTAACATACTGTTATATTGCTCAATAATATTTTGCGAATGAGCATAAAATAATTCACCAGCTGGAGAAAGTCTTTCTAGTCGACCATACGAACGTTCAAAAAGTAATACGTTTTCTTCTTCTTCAAAAACTCTAATCATTTTACTAAGAGCTGGTTGCGAAATATGTATTTTTTTTGAAGCCTCCGACAAATTACAATTGCACTCAACAATCGTAACAAAATACTGTAACTGTTTTATATCCATTATTTCACCTTTTCCTACAAAATCAAAGTCAAAGTCGAAAACCATGGGGCTTTCAGCCCCATACCCTGACAAGGGTTTCAACCTTGACCCCTTTAGAACGCACTAACGTGCGTTCTATCTCTTTCACTTCAGGTGTAAATAACACCCTATGTATAAAATTAAGCAAGCACAAAGTGCTTGCTTTTAAAGTTTTTGCGTCGCTTTTTTCAAAAAGCGACTGGGGTTTGGGGCGAAGCCCCAAGGTCTTAATCTTTTAATTTTTTAATCTATTTTATAAACCTAGCACAACTACACCAGCTAAAAGAAGAAGACTAACCATTGTAGGAATAACTACAGAACCTAAAAATACGAAACGATAGCCGTCTTTGTGCGTAAGTCCAAGGTATGCAAACATTAAGAATAGTGCAGATGAATGAGGTAATGTATCAAGAGTTCCTGCAAATACTGCAGATAATCTATGAATAATCTCAAGGTCAGCACCAGACGCTATATACTGCTCTGAAAGAGTGCCCAAAGTAATTAAAAGACCACCAGAAGATGAGCCTGTAATACCTGAAATAACCGCTGTTGCTACTGCTGCCATTACATAAATATTCATATCAAGGTTTAATACCCAGTCTGTAATCATTTGGAACGAAGGCGAATGTTGCACGATTGCACCAAATCCTACGATGGCACAAGGAGCTGATATAGCTGTTACAGCACCTGCTGCACTTGTATTGAAAAGAGCTTTTTTGTCTTTAAGCCTTTCCCAGTTAAATATTATTGCTACTGTTGAAGCAACAATCATAGAAGTAACAATTAGTTGTGCAGATTCCGTAAAAACTGTCCTAAGGCTCATTATCATACCAACTACGATAATCATAGGTGCGAATGCTTTAATCGCTGATGGTAATTGGTCACGCTCAACTTGATAAACTGAAATGTCCGCACCCTCTATAAATGTAAAGTGTTCGCCTGCCGCTCTTAGGCGACGTTCTTCCCAGCTTAAATAAAGATACTGTCCAGTGAACATTAAAGTCGCACCAACAATACCAAGTACAGGTGCTGCTGTAAGACTTGTGCCTAAAAAGTTAGTTGGAACAACGTTTGTTAACTGTGGAGTACCTGGCAACAATGTCATTGTAAACGTTGCAGAACCTGCAAGTAAAGGACCCATAGCTAAACGACGTGGAATATCAGCCGCATTAAATAGTACCATAATAATAGGCGCAATAGCAAAAACAACAACGAATAAACTTACACCACCATATGTAAGAGCAGCACTAGAAACAAGAACAACAAGTACTGCACGTTTTGCTCCAAACCAATCAATAAATTTATAACCAATGGCAATAGCCGAGCCTGATTCTTCCATTATTTTTGCGTATAATGCTGATGATGCAAAAATTAGAAAGAAGTTTGTAAAGAACCCTACATATCCAGTTATGTACACCTGTGAAAAGGATGTCCATAAATCCATGCCATTTGTAACTACAACTACTGCTCCAGCTAATAAGCTTAAAGGTAGTACACCAAGTCCTTTGTACGCACCTATAATAAGAACAACCGTACCAAGCATCAAACCTATAATACCCAACATGAGAACCCCTCCTCTTCCACCTTTAGATAATAATAAAGGATAGGTTAAAAACCTATCCTCTCTACAAGTTACTTTTTATTTATGACAATTCTGGAATTGTAAATCTATCCAAATTAGCCATTGTAGGGAATGGTATTTCTTTTCTTTCAAATTCCTGTACAATTTTAACTATGATATCATTGAATGGAGTTTTAATATTAGTTTCCTCTCCACCTTGACATACAATTCCGTTAATATAACCGATTTCACATGGTCTGCCTTTTTCCATGTCTTGCATCATACTAGCTTTTTGAGGTCTATGTACATCATAAACTTCTCTTAAAAATACTATTGCTCTATCTAACTCTGATTGGTTGCTAAATTCTAAATCATAGAAATCTCTACCTTCGATAATGATTTCAAGCTTAATACCTTTAGCCTTAGATACTTTGATAAGTTCATCAGCAACATAAGCTGCACAAACAACTGCTTTATCATCATCTATAACATCACCGAATGTACAGCCAAGTGCTGCTGACATTCCGCTAAGTGCACTATTCATAAGAAGTTTAGACCATCTGAAGCCTGATAGATTTGGATTTACTGAAACATCTCCAGAAAGTTTTAAAAATTCTTCAGCAAGTTTTAAACCTTCGCTATATTCTCCATCAAGGCTCCCGATTTCAAAATGCATGAACTCTGGTTTTGTGTAAAGCTGTGCAACTCCTGGCTCTAGCCAAGCTCCACCCCAACCAACAGCTCCGCCTACAGTTCTATCTCTACCTACAATTGCTGCAACAGATTCTTCTGGTATACCGTTTTGTAGAGTACAAACAACACTGTTTTCATTTAAGAATGGTAGCAAGTTTTTAAGTGCTACTTGATTTGAAGTTTGTTTTGTAAGTACAACCACTAAATCATATATACCGTCCATTTGGTCTGGAGTAACAGCTTTAACAGGTGCATTTTTTATATCAAGATAACCTGTCACTGTAGCACCTTTTTCATTAAGAGCATCCACATGTTCTTTATTAGTATCTACAAGAACAAAATCAACATCTGTTTTCTTTTCTGATATTACAGCACCCATAATTGTACCAAGTGAACCTGCACCAAGAATTGCTATACGATTTGCCATTAAAATTCCCCCTATAATATAATTTAAAATCAAAGTCAAGACCGTGGGGATTTCATCCCCACAACCCCTGGCAAGCGCACGCGCGCTTGACCGCGTCTTTGCTTTGGCTTACGCCAAAGCTTTTTAATAAATATAATCTCATCCTTTTGCTACAAAGTTTTTGATTAGGTTTCTTTCAAAAAGCTAAAGCTTTTTAATAAATATAAGCTTACCCTTTTACCACAAGCAAGTGCGTAGCACTTGCTATAAAGTTTAAAAAAGCGGTTGGGGTGCAGGGGCAACGCCCCTGCGGTTTTAATCTCTACTTAATTTCAAGTACTGCACGACCTTCAGCTGGTGTCATTGGCTCGTAATCGAATTCTCTCATAATTCTAACCATTTTTTCAACCATTTCAGCATTGCTTTTCGCTTTTACGCCTTTTGAAAGATATAAGTTATCTTCCATACCAACACGTACATGACCACCTAAGAATAATGCTTGAGTACAGATTGGATACTCTGCTCTACCTGCACCGAATGCAGACCACTCGTAACCATCTACACCAAATAAACGGTCAGCAGTTTCTTTCATTGTGATTAGGTCGTAAGGAGTTGCGCCTAACGCTCCGTTAATACCAAGTACAAATTGTAAATATATTTTACCTGTAACGTGACCTGCATCTTTCATAAATTTAAGATTGTAAAGATGCCCTACATCGTAACATTCAAACTCTGGAAGTACATTGTTGTTTCTGAATATTTCAAGAACACCTTCCATTTCTTCAAATGTATTTTTGAAGATACCAGATTTTGTTCTAGTGTAGTAATCTTTTTCCCAATCGTATTTCCATTCTTTGATTTTATCTGCTAAAGGAAATAGACCCCAGTTTATTGTTCCACAGTTCATAGAAGCAAGTTCTGGTCTTAAATGAGGTATAACTTGTGTACGTTCTTCTAAGCTCATACCAAGACCGCCACCAGTTGTAACACAAATAATTACTTCTTTGTTGTTTGCTCTTATTTTATCAATTATAGTTTGAAAATCTTCAAGCTTTGATGAAGGTGAGCCGTCAGACTCGTTTCTTGCATGTATATGAACAGTTGTAGCACCAGCATTAGCAGCATCAATAGCATGTTGAGCTATATCATTAGGTGTAGCTGGTAAGTAAGGACTCATAGTTGGACAGTGTATACCACCTGTAATTGCACAATTTACTATTCTTTTCATAATTATAATTTCCTCCTCCAATATAAAGTGATAAAGAAAAATACCTCGGGGCTATGCGCCCCGAACCCGCACAAGCGCAGCACGCTTCAAGCATGTGCTTACGCACATGTATTAAAAACTTCTTGGGTAAACTTTTTACAAACCGAATTTTCACCACAAGCAAGTGCGTAGCACTTGCTTTCAAAGTTTTTGGTCAAGCTTTTTTCAAAAAGCTTGTAGGGTTTGGGACGAAGTCCCAAGGTTTTAATCTTTTATAAACGCATTCCGCCATTAACACTAAGAGTGTGACCAGTAATGTAAGAAGCATCATCACTTGCTAAGAACAACGCAGCTTTCGCTATTTCTTCTGGCTCTCCAAGTCTACCGAGCATTGTTAATTTTGCAAAATCGTCTAGTAGATTTTGTGGCACAGTTTTTAGGATATCTGTCATTATGTATCCTGGTGCTATAGCATTTACTCTAACACCGCCGCCTTTCATAGCAAACTCTTTCGCCCAAGACTTAGATAGACCGATTACGCCTGCTTTAGTAGCTGCATAGTTTGCTTGACCAATATTTCCATACTCTCCTACTACAGAAGAAATATTTATTATTGAACCACCACCATTTGCTTGCATATAAGGTCCTACATGTCTAGTTAGATTGAAAACGCCTTTTAAGTTAACATCTATTACTAAATCCCATTGCTCATCTGTCATTTTTCTAGTTAGAGAATCTTTAGTTATACCCGCATTGTTAACTAGGATATCTATTTTGCCATACTTTTCTGCAGCATAGTCAAATAATTCTTTACAAGCCGCTGAATCAGTTACATTAAGTTGACGAAACTCTACGTTTTCCGCTGAATAGGTTAATTCCCCCATGTCTGCAACTAAAACTTTCGCACCTTCTTTAGCGAAAAGTTCTGCCATACATTGGCCAATACCTTTAGAACCGCCTGTTACTATTGCTACTTTGTCTTTTAATCTCATATTTTTCCCCCTAATATTCAAAATTTAAATTTTGATAAGATTTTCGCTAATAATAAGTTTTGCACCTGTAGCGTTTTGTACTTCTTCTACTGTGTATATAGAGTTAATTTCTTCAAGAACTATACCTTCTGGTGTAACTCTGAATACTCCCATTTCTGTAATAATTAAATTCACTACACCAACACCTGTAAATGGAAGTGTACATTCTTCAAGAATTTTTGGTGTTTCTCCAGCTGTATGCTCCATTGTAACAATTACTCTTTTTACGCCACCACTAAGTAAATCCATAGCTCCACCCATTCCTGGAACTTTTTTACCTGGAATTAAGTAATTAGCAATGTTTCCTTTAGCGTCAACTTGAAGTGAACCAAGAACTGTTAAATCTATATGTCCACCTCTTATCATTCCGAATGATACAGAGCTATCAAAGAAGTATCCACCTGCTTTAATAGTAGAGTGTATACCGCCAGCATTAATAATTGTTTTATCAAGATTTTCTTCCGTTGGAGAAGGCCCAAGTCCTACGAATCCATTTTCAGAGTGGAGAAGTACATTTACACCTTCAGGTAGAAAATCTGGTATTTTTGTTGGAATCCCGATACCTAAGTTAACAATTGTGTTGTTTTGTAATTCTTTTGCCGCTCTTTTAGCGATAAAATTTTGCTTTTCTATTTTATCCATTACTCTGCACCCCCATCTACGATATAGTTAACAAATATAGCTGGAACATTTACAGTATTCGGATCTATTTCGCCTTGTTCAACAATTTTTTGTGCTTCAACAATAGTTATAGCACCTGCACTTGCCATTACATTATTAAAATTGTTAGTTGAACCTTTGTAGCAAATATTTCCGCCTTTATCAACCACAGATCCAAAAATCAGAGATACATCAGCTTTTAATGGTTTTTCTAATAAATAGTCTACACCATCAACATTAATTTTTTGCTTGCCATCTTCAATTAAAGTTCCAAGCCCTGTTCTTGTAAGAACACCACCTAAACCATAACCGCCTGCTCTTATTCTTTCCACTAAAGTTCCTTGTGGTACAAGTTCAACTTCTATTTCGCCAGCTAATAATTGCTTTCCACTCTCTGTATTAGTTCCGATATGAGAAGCCATAATTTTTTTAACTTGTTTATTAGCAACTAACTTTCCAACACCTCTATCTGCAAAAGCTGAATCACTAACTATAATAGTAAGGTCTTTAACATTTTTCTCTACTAAAGCATCTATCATTTTTACTGGTGCTCCATTAACTAAGAAGCCACCAAACATAATTACTGCACCGTCTTCTATTTTGCTCACTGCTTCTTCTATACTTATAACTTTATTCATACACAATCACTACCTTCCAATAATTACTGCTGAACCTTGACCGCCACCAACGCAAAGGGTTGCGAGTCCTAGTTTCGCATCTTGTTTATCCATTTCATGAATCAAAGAAACTAATATTCTAGCACCACTAGCACCAATAGGATGACCTAAAGCAATAGCACCGCCATTTACATTAACTTTTGAAGCATCTAAATTTAACTCTTTTACAACGCTAAGAGCTTGAGCTGCAAAAGCTTCATTAGATTCTATTAAATCTAAATCTTCTATTTTAAGAGAAGCTTTCTCTAGTGCCATACGTGTTGCTGGAATAGGACCACATCCCATAATCGCTGGGCTAAGACCAACATTTGCATATGATTTAATAGTAGCAAGAACAGTTAAACCAAGTTCTTCTGCTTTTTCTTTACTCATTAGGATTATTGCTGCTGCACCGTCGTTAAGTCCTGAAGCATTTCCTGCTGTTACAGTTCCATCTTTTTTAAATGCTGGTCTTAATTTTGCTAAAGATTCAGTAGTTACTCCCTTTTTAGGATATTCATCTGTATCTATAACAAGAGGGTCACCTTTTCTTTGAGGAATAGTAACTGGTGCGATTTCATTTTTGAATTTCCCTGCTTCAATAGCTTTTTCTGCTTTTTGCTGGCTACCAGCAGCAAATTCATCTTGTTGTTCTCTTGTGAAGCCAAACTTTTCTACTATATTTTCAGCAGTGATTCCCATATGATATTTATTAAAAGCATCAGTTAATCCATCATTAACTAATGTATCTATAAGTTCAGTATTACCTAACCTTTGCCCCCATCTTGCACTTGGAACAACGTAAGGTGAAACGCTCATATTTTCTGTACCGCCTGCAATTACAACATCTGCGTCGCCTGATCTAATTGACTGAGCAGCGAGTTGCACAGCTTTAAGTCCTGAAGCACAAACTTTGTTTACTGTAAAAGAAGGTACTTCTTCTGGTAAACCTGCTGTAATTGAAACTTGTCTTGCAACATTTTGCCCGAGACCTGCTTGTAAAACATTCCCGAAAATAAGCTCATCAACTTTATTAGAATCAAGATTAATTCTTTTCATTGCTTCCCTTACAACTGTTTCTCCTAGCTTAACAGCAGAAACATCTTTTAAACTACCTCCAAACGCTCCTATGGGTGTTCTTACGGCAGAAACTATAACTACATCTCTCATTAAATCTTTCCTCCTTAAAATTGATTGAAACTAATTTATTAGTAACTATTACAATTAAATAGTGCGCTTATTTCAGTATAGTATATTTATTAATAAGCAACTTAAACGTAATTATATACTTATTTATGTAAAATATCCAAAACCAAAAATTTATAGTCTATATAAATAAAAGTTATAGCATATTGAACAAATAACATGGAATAAATTAATATCATTTTTATTGATTTATCCCCAATTTGATTTTTTAACTTGTAGAAAAATTAACAGACCTTAGAAATAGTTTCTAAAGGCCTGTCAGTTTTTAGGCATTTCTTAGGTTATAATATCTTATTACTTCTTCTAAACCTTGATTTAAGCTATACCTAGGTTTCCAATCAGTTTCACTTTTCAGTTTATCGCTTGAAAGTACCGATTCAAATATATCGCCTTTTCTTTTATCCTCATATACAGCGTAAATATTTTTATTATAAATAGCATTCATTTCTTTAAGTAAAGTGTTTATGCTAGTTCCTTCCCCTGTAGATACATTGAATATTTCATTATCTCCTGAATTAAGTACAGCTATATTAGCACTAGAAACATCTTTAACATAAATAAAATCTCTTATCTGCTCACCGTTTCCGAATATATGTGGAGATTTACCTCCATCTAATATACCCATAAATATAGGTACAACTCCACCCTCACCCTTGGGATCTTGCCTTATTCCATAAACATTCGCATATCTAAGTATAGTATATTTAAATCCATATAATTTAGAAAAAACATCTATATAATATTCTGGTATATATTTTGATATCCCATAAAAAGATATGGGTGACTTTTCATGGCTTTCATCTATCGGTAAATATTTAGGAGTTCCATATGCCGCAGCTGAAGAAGCATATATAATTTTATCTACCTTATACTTATATATGCACTCTAAAACTTTTATAGTACCTGTTATATTAACATGTGCGTCAAAATCAGGCTCTTTAATTGATTGTTGTACATTTATTTGTGCCGCCTTATGATAAACAACTTGCGGACGCTCTTTTTCAAATATCCTCTCCATCTCGTCAGAATGTATATCAATATTATAAAAAGTAGCTTTATTATTAAGATTTTCAATCTTACCTGTAGATAAATTATCAATCACTACAATATCATTTCCCATATTTATCAAATCATCAACTATATGCGAGCCTATAAATCCGCAACCGCCTGTTACTAGAATTTTCATTTTATGCCTCCAATAACTTTTCTAAACTTTTGAAAGATTAAGATCTTGGGGCTGTCAGCCCCAACACCCCGACAAGTATAGCACGTTTAACCGCATTTTTAACAAGCGCATACGCGCTTGTTTATAGAAAGCTTAAATTTTATTATAATACTTTAGTTTATTTGAAAGCAAAAAAAATGAACTTAAAGTCAAAACCTCAAAATTTATGCGCAAAGTTTTGCATTTAAGTTTGCACAAGTGTGCGCACATTTGACCGCGATTTGTTCTGAAAAATAACAAATAAAGTTAAAATAAAATATTTCAAAATGTTGATATTCAATGGAAAATGTTATAGAATAAATTAGTAATAAAAAAATTATTTTGAAGGGTAGTATATTTTTATGAAATCCAAATTTACTCATACATTATACTTAACTGCTGTTTTTCCATAAAAATAATTGAGGGACTCCGAGTAACATTTCAGTTTTTTTCTTACATATTGGAACAAGTAACTAAATAAATTATATATGTGAAAGATAGTACAAGAACTTTTAAAGGAATTTTTTCTTCATCTCAAAATTATTTAGTAATTTTTCAAAAAAATATTTTCTTTTTAGAGAAATTATGATAAAATATTGAATATAAAAAATTTTTTCTTTATTTATAAAAATAAAAAAAATTTTTTTAATTTGAAAAAGGAGGAATAAAATATGGACAAAGATTTTAAAACTTTAGCGGTCGCAATAGTAGACCTCGTAGGCGGAATAGAAAACATTGAATCTGTTACACATTGTATGACACGTTTACGCCTTAACCTAAAAGATGAAAGTAAGTTTCAAGAAGCAGAAATTAAAGCGCTCAAAGGTGTTATGGGTGTCGTTAAGCAAGGCGGTCAGTTTCAAATTATCCTTGGAAATAATGTATCCAAATATTATGCAGAGGTTCTAAAGCTTGGGGACTTTGGCCAATCAACAGGGGATGGAGAAAAACAAAAACAAAAATTAACACCTAAAAGAATTGGTGCAAATATTTTAGATGCACTTGTAGGAACAATGTCACCTCTAATTCCAGCCATTATCGGTGGCTCGATGATTAAACTGCTTCTCATGGTCTTCGATATGACAGGTTGGCTGGCACGTGACACGACAACTTTTCAAATTTTAGATGCAATAGGGGATGGTGCTTTTTACTTCTTACCAATTCTTGTAGCCGCATCTGCTGCTAGAAAATTTAACACAAATATGTTTTTGGCAATCGCACTTGCGGGTGCAATGGTTCATCCAACATATGTACAATTAATGGCGGATGGAGCACTCGGTTATAGAATTTCATTTTTGAACATACCAATTACGCCAGTTAGATATATGTACACAGTTCTTCCAGCTCTATGTACAACATGGGTTTTATCGTACATAGAACGTTTTGTAGACCGTATCACACCAGAAGTAACAAAGAACTTCTTAAAACCAATGTTAATCTTATTAATTACAGCACCAATAGCTTTAATCTTTATTGGACCTGTTGGAATCTGGATTGGTACTGCTATTTCAGGCGTTGTTTTCTGGACTCAAGACCGTTTAGGATTTGTAGCTGTTGCAATGATGGGTGGAATGTGGCCACTTCTCGTTATGACAGGAATGCACCGTGTATTTACTCCAACAATTATTGAAACTATTGCTACAACAGGTTCTGAAGGTACAGTTATGCCAGGTCAATTAGGCGCTAACTTATCTTTAGGTGGTGTATCTCTTGCAGTTGCTTACAAAACTAAAAACAGTGAATTACGCCAACAAGCATTAGCAGCAGCATCTTCTGCACTTGTTGCAGGTATTACCGAGCCAGCTCTCTACGGTGTTGCAGTTCGTTTAAAGCGTCCTATGGTTGCCGCTCTAATTACGGGTGCCGTCTGTGGTGCTGTAGCAGGTATTGCAGGTTTACGGAGTCACTCAATGGCAGCACCAGGATTTGTTACATCAATTCAATTTATTGATCCAGATAATCCACAGTCAATCTTTTGGATTTTGGGAATTATGGCTCTATCAGTAGTTATGTCCTTTATCTTGACTTTAGTTTTAGGATTTGAGGACCTCAAGGAGGACGAATAATGGATTTTTTATGGGGCGGCGCTATAGCCGCTAACCAAGCCGAAGGCGCATTTCAAGAAGGTGGTCGTGGGCTTTCTAATATAGATATGATTCCTCATGGAAAAAATAGAATGCCCGTTAAACTTGGAAATGTAGAAAGTCCATCTCTTGATAAAAATGAATATTATCCAAGTCACACTGGAATTAATTTTTATCATAACTACAAAGAGGATTTAGCACTATTAAAGGAAATGGGTTTAAAACTTTTTAGAACATCTATTTCTTGGAGTCGCCTATACCCTATTGGCGATGAAGAAATACCAAACCTAGAAGGAGTAAAATTTTATAAAAATTTGTTTTCAGAATGTAAGAAGCAAGGTATGGAAGTTTTAGTAACCTTAGCACACTTTGATGTTCCCATGGGACTTGTTGAAAAGTATGGCTCTTGGCGTAGTAGAAAATTAGTTGAATTTTTCGAAAGATATGCTAGAACATGCTTTGAAAATTTTGAAGAAGTGAAATACTTTATTACAGTTAATGAAATTAATATTATTCTTCATAGTCCATTTTCTGGAGCTGGTCTTGCATTTAAACCAGATGAAAATAAAGAACAAATTAAATATCAAGCAGCACACCATATGTTAGTAGCTAGTGCAAAAGTTGTTAAATTAGCACATGAAATACGCCCTGATTCTTTGATAGGTTGCATGATTGCTGGTGGAAGTTTTTATCCGTACAGTCCAAAACCTGAAGATGTTCTAAAAGCTTATAACGACGATAGAGAAAATACATTTTTTATTGATGTTCAAGCAAGAGGGTATTACCCTTCCTATACGGAAAGCCTATTTAAAAAGAAAAATGTCTCTATCATAATGGAAGTAGAAGACACAGAAATTCTAAGGCATACAGTAGATTTTGTTTCATTTAGCTATTATTCTTCGAGATGTTCTTCTGCAAGTAATGTAGAAGCAAATGAAGGAAATGTTGTAAAGAGTGTTAAAAATCCTTATCTTGAATTGAGTGAATGGGGTTGGGCAATTGACCCCATAGGACTTAGAATTACAATGAATCAGTTATATGACCGCTATCAAAAACCACTATTTATCGTTGAAAATGGTTTAGGTGCAATAGATCGCATTGAAAATGATCAAATTAATGACGACTATCGTATCAGCTATATGCGAGAACATATCAAGGCAATGAAAGATGGAATTGACGACGGTGTTCCGCTACTCGGCTATATCTCTTGGGGCATTATAGATTTGGTATCTGCATCAACTGGAGAAATGAGTAAACGCTATGGTATGGTTTATGTAGATAAAAATGATGATGGTAGCGGTACTTACAAACGACTTAAAAAGAAATCCTTTAACTGGTACCAAACCGTTATTTCGAGTAATGGAGAAATTCTATAATTCAAACAGATTAAAAAGTAAAGACCTTTTTTGTAGGACGCTGTCCAAGTCGTACCTTCACCCCGCAAGCGCATTCGCGCTTGCTTTTTTTGAGTAAAATTTTTTTCTCTATATTCGGAATAAATAGCTAAATAAACTATATATATTAAAGTTATGGATGGAATGTTTGAAAAATTTTTTAATTATAAAAAGGAGGTTTTTAATATGATGATTACTGGTCTACATTCGAGTTTGTTTTTAGCTGCTGCGGAATTTTCCGTAGCCCCTGGCCGACTGATAACGATTTCTACACTGGGAATTGCATTTTTATTATTTCTTATCATGCATCTTAAGATACATTCGTTTATTTCGCTGCTTGTAGCTGCAATTGCCATTGGTATCGGTATTGGTATGCCACCAGATTTAATTCTGACTAGTATTAACACTGGTGTAAGTACTACGTTACAAGGCATTGCACTACTCGTTGGTATAGGCTCTATGTTTGGGGCTATTTTGGAAACTACGGGTGGTGCCGAAACAATAACTGATAAAATACTTAAAATTTTTGGTGAGAAAAAAGCTATTTGGGCACTAGGTATCGCTGGTTTAATTGTCGGCATACCAGTATTCTTTGATGCCGCCCTATTAATTATTATACCTTTAGCTTTTGGATTAGCACGAAAAACAGGTAATTCTACATTAATGTTTGGTGTGCCATTATTGGCTGGTTTGTCTGTAGCACATGCCTTTCTTCCACCAACACCAGGTCCTATTATTGTTGCCACTAATCTCGGAGTAGATTTAGGTTATGTAATATTAATAGGTCTGGCTTGTGCTACAGTAGCTATGATCTGCGGGGGACCACTTTATGGCAAGATTATAAATAAAAAAATACATGCGCAACTCCCTGAAAACTATGCAACCGAGCAAAAAGAACAAAATGACAAAAAAAAGCCTTCTTTCGGATTAGTTATTTCTATAATACTAATACCGTTGATACTTATTCTATTAAATACAGTATCTAACGCCCTAGTTGGTCAAGAAGGCCATGAGTGGCTTATACCTGCAAGACCTGTTCTAGCTTTTATAGGTGCACCCGCTATATCACTTTTAATAGTTACACTATTTTCTATGTGGGTTTTAGGCACTAGAAATGGTTACACTAGAGAAGAACTTGGTAATGTTATGAGTAAATCTTTGCTTCCTGTAGGTATGATTCTTTTAGTTACAGCCGGTGGTGGTGTTCTCAGATTTATTTTTGAAAACTCTGGCATAGGCATAATTATTAGTGATTTTGTTACTGCTAATAACTTACCTATTATACTAGTTGCCTTCCTAGTTACTGGAGCTATAAGGATTTCACTTGGGTCCGCAACTGTTGCTATGATGATGGGCTCTGGTATTCTTGCTACAATGCCTGTTATACATACTCTTAATCAGTGGCAATTAGCTTGTATTACTCTAGCTGTTGCTGGTGGCGCAAGTATTTGTAGTCATTTTAATGACTCTGGCTTCTGGCTTGTTAAGTCTCTATTTAATCTTACAGAAAAACAAACTCTAAGAACTTGGACTGTCATGACTACCATTTGTGGAACTGTCGGATTTCTAGTAGCTTGGGTGATTTTCATTTTTGTTTAAGCTTAAGCAGTGCGTCAAAGCAACACGGCTGAAAGCCAAAACTAAATTGAAGTTTGAAAATTGTTGAAAGAGAACCCCGACAAGCACTATCCTGCTTGACCTCTTTTGTAAAAAAAAATACTACCAGCATAGGCTGGTAGTATTTTTTAATATTTTTACAAACGTTGTATAGATATACTTTTGCGAATGTTTTGCAGATTTTTCATAGCATCTTCTTCACGTTGCAATGAAACTCGCAAATGAAGCGCGTCTATAAGTGCTAGTTGTGCTAAACGAGAAGAACTGGCCTCTGGACGCAGTTTAGTCTCGCTAGTAGGAGTATAAAGAGTTATATCAGAAACTTTACTAAGAGGAGATTTATAATAGCTTGTAACACCTATTATTGTTACGTTGTTCTCTTTTGCTAAACTTAAAACATCCATAAGTACTTTATTTCTGCCAGAATGAGAAATCGCTACAACTACATCTCCTGCAGATAATAGGCAAACACTCATAGCTTGAAAATGAGAATCTGTATGTGCTGCGCAAGATATGCCAGTACGCATAAATTTGTGATATGCATCAAGAGCTATTATAGAAGAACCACCACTACCATAAAACTCTATTCTATTAGCTTCAGATAAAAGCGCAACTGAATGTTCAAAATCTCTTTCATCAATTAAATTCATAGTATCTTGAAATCCCTTAATGTGCGCTTGAAAAACTTTATTAAGCGTTACCATAGTACTATCTTTGTTAGACATTTCCTCATGAATATCCTGAGTAGGTGTTTCTATAATATCCTTGGCAAGTGATATTTTTAAATCTTGAAAACCCTTAAACTGCAACTCTTTACATAAACGAAATATAGTTGTTTCAGAGCAATTTGTCATTTCCGCAAGGTCAGTAATAGAACTGTGTATAACCTTCATAGGATTTTCGACTATATATTCAGCAATTTTCCTAAGCTTGGGAGATAATTTTTTTGATTGGGTAAGTAGAGCTATTAATTCTTTATCCATAGTTAATTTTTCCTTTCTATATTGCTCACTTTATGTATCAGGAACATAAGAACTTAATAATATTCAGGATATTATCGCATAAATTTTCATTAAAATAAAAGTTTTTAAGTTTTTGATCTGTAAAATTTTCAAAAAAATGTTTTCTTTTTAGAGATAATATGATAAAATAAAAATGTAAAAAATTTTTTTCTTTATTTTTTTTAGACAAAAAAAATTTCCAAAGGAGGAGATCTATTTTGGAACATAAAAAATATTATATTGGTGTAGATATCGGTACTACCAGTACTAAAGCAGTTATATTCGACAAAAACGGAAACATAATTACTACAAATTATAAAGGTTATTCTTTACATAGTCCAGAGCCAGGTATAGCGGAGCAAGATCCAGACGAAATTCTGGATGCTACTATTGAAGCTATAAGCGGCTCTATGGCAAAAAGCAATTTGAAACCTGAGGATATAAAATTAATTTCTTTTAGTGCTGCAATGCATAGCGTTATTTGTGTAGACTCGGATGGTAATGCGTTAAGCAAATGTATAACTTGGGCCGATAGTAGATCTCATAGCCATGCATTAAAAATCAAAAATGAAATGAATGGCTTAGATATTTACCAAAGAACAGGGACTCCTATACATGCCATGTCACCATTATCTAAACTTATGTGGCTTAAAGATAAAAATCCAGATCTATTTTCAAAAACACATAAATTCATAGGCATTAAAGAATATATATTTTACAAATTCTTTGGCGAATATATAGTAGATCATTCTATAGCTAGTACTACAGGGTTATTTAATTTAAAAAATTTACAATGGGATCAAGAAGTTTTACAATTACTCGGAATAGATGAAAACCGACTATCTAAACCAGTTTCAACTACATTTATATTAGAAAATTTGCGTAAAGAATACGCCTTAAAAATGGGGTTAAACTCTAATATTCTATTTGTTATCGGCGCTAGTGATGGAGTTCTTTCAAATTTAGGAGTAAATGCAATAAATCCTAGTGTTGTAGCAGTTACTATCGGAACAAGTGGAGCTATAAGAACTGTATCTGATAAACCTATAACAGATCCTAAAGGTAGAATCTTTTGCTATGCCTTGACTGAAAACCACTTCGTTATGGGCGGACCTGTAAACAATGGTGGAATTATTCTTAGATGGATAAAGGATGAACTTGCTTCAGCAGAAGTAGAAACGGCAAAACGTTTGAATATTGATCCCTATGATATTTTAACTAATATGGCGGAAAACGTTAATGCAGGTTCTGATGGCCTTATTTTTCATCCATATTTAGCTGGAGAAAGAGCACCATTATGGGATGCAAATGCTAGAGGTTCATTTTTTGGATTGGGATTGCATCATAGAAAAGAACATATGGTAAGAGCTGCATTAGAAGGCGTTATTCTAAACCTCTATACAGTCATGACAGCATTAGAAGAAATTATAGGAGTACCAACTAAAATCCAAGCTACTGGTGGATTTGTAAGATCCACTCTTTGGCGACAAATGATGGCTGATATATTCAACCAAGAGGTAGTAGTACCAGAAAGTTTTGAAAGCTCTTGCCTAGGTGCTGTTGTTCTTGGAATGTACGCACTAGGAGAAATAAAAGATTTTAGTATTATGTCAGAATTAGTAGGGAACACACATATTCATAAACCTATTCCAAAAAATGTTGAAATGTATCAAGATATAATTCCTATATACGCAAATCTTTCAAAAATACTGAAAGATGAACATGAAAGAATAGCGAATTTTCAACGAAAATGGATTTTAAAAGATTAAAAGATTAAAATCGTGGGCTCCGCCCACACCCATAAACTTTTTAAAAAAGTTTAATCAAAAATTAAAAGCAACGGCTACGCCGTTGCTAAAAGCGCTATCATGCGTGCGCTTGGCTAGGGAGATAAAGGCAACTGCCTTCACAATAACCTCCACGGTCTTATGCTTATAATAAAAAAATGTATATATATAGGGAGAAAATAGATGGAAAACAATCGTATTTCAGAAATAAAGCCTTACGCTAGAGCCCTTATGAAAGCTCACTTATGTTCTTGTGGAGTAAAATATAAAGATATGGATAAGCCGATTATCGCAATCGCTAATTCATGGAATGAAATAGTACCAGGTCATGTTCACTTAAGAACATTAGCTGACCATGTAAAAAAAGGAGTAATAGAAGCTGGTGGGTTACCACTAGAATTCAATACTATTGCTGTATGTGATGGTATAGCTCAAGGACATAGTGGAATGAAATATTCGCTACCAAGTAGAGAATTAATAGCAGATAGTGTAGAAACAATGGTAAATGGACATGGACTATTTGATGGTGTAGTAGCCTTAAGTTCATGTGATAAAATTGTTCCTGGTATGCTTATGGCTTTAGCTAGGCTAAACCTTCCTAGTACGGTGGTACTCGGTGGAGTTATGCCAAACTATATTAAGCCTAAAGAATCTAAAAAAGCTAGGCAAGAATTTTTAGCTGGTAATTTAGATGAAGAAGGCTTAGTTGAAGTAACTAAAAAATACTATCCAAGTGCTGGCGCGTGTCCATTTTTAGGTACAGCAAATACTATGCAAGGACTAACAGAAGGCTTAGGCATGTCAGTTAGTAATGCATCTTGGTTACCTGCCTTATCTGAAGAACAGCTTTTAGCGGCTGAAGAAGCTGGAAGACTTGTAGTGGAACTAGTTAAAAAGAATATACGTGCAAGAGATATCTTAACAAAAGAAGCATTTGAAAATGCAATTTCACTTTTACTTTCTATGGGTGGCTCTTTAAATGCTTGCTTACATCTTCCAGCTATTGCCCATGAAGCGGGTATAGATCTAAGTTTGGATCTGTTCGATGAACTAAGTCGTAAAATACCATTCTTAGCTGGAGTAACGCCAAATAACAACGAATACACTACAAATGACCTTCATAGAGCAGGAGGCGTACCAGCTTTAATGAAAGAACTTGGTGAGCTTCTGCATTTAGATGCTCTTACAATAAATATGAAAACTCATAGAGAAAATATCAAAGATGCTAAAGTTTTAGATCGTGATGTTATATATCCAATTGAAAAACCTATAACTGAAGAAGGCGGTATCGCTCTATTAAAAGGTAACTTTGCAGAAAACGGTGCATTTATCAAGCAATCCGCAGTACCGAAATCACTATTAAAATTCAAAGGAAATGCACGAGTGTTCAACTCTGAAGAAATGTTCTTAGAAGTGTTTGAAGCTGGTGGTATAAAAGAATTTGATGCTATTATTATTAGATATGAAGGGCCAAAAGGTGGACCTGGAATGCGAGAATTACATCGCTGTACAGAAGTTCTTGCTAAATATGAGAATGTAGCACTTATTACAGACGGAAGATACTCAGGTGCATCTTCAGGTCTTTCTGTAGGATATTTAAGTCCAGAAGCGGCTGAAGGCGGAAACATCGGTCTTCTTAGAGATGGAGATATCATCAATATAGATGTACCTAACCGTATACTTTCTGCTGAAGTTACAGAAGAAGAATTTGAAGCAAGAAAAGAGCATCTCGAAATTCTTAAAGCAGAAGCAAGCAAATTCTTGCGACTATACGCTGCCAGCACTTCATCCGCTGCAACAGGAGCGATAAGAAAAGACATTAAAGGTTAAGAGATTAAGACCTTGAGACTCCGTCTCAAACTCTGCAAACTTTTGTAAAAGTTTGACCAAAACTTTGAAAGCTTAGACTTCGTCTAAGCTTTTTTCTTGTGGAATCCTATATATTCGGAAAATGACATGAAAAAGCTCTGGCATAGCCAGAGCTTAAAAAGGGTCAAGGGTGTAACCCTTGCTGGGTTTGGGACGGAGTCCCAAGACTAGTATGCGCACGCTTCATTGTTATTATATTTTCCAGTACACCCAGTCAATAAAACCATGTAAATAACCCTTCTATAATTTTTTACTTTCATCATAGAAGAGTTATTAGAGAAAAATATTTTATTTTTTCAGTGTGAAGTAAGAAATTAATTGTCCCAGCATTTCAGCCTGTGAGCTTAACTCCTCTGCTGTTGCTGCTGATTCTTCTGATAAAGAAGAGTTTGCCTGTACAACTGCAGCAACTTGGTCTATACCCTCGTTAACCTCGGTGATTGAGCCTTCTTGTGCTAAAGAAGATACTGAAATCTGTCCGATAATTTCTGATATATCACCTGCATCGCCTACTATTATTCCTAAAGCTATAGCTGTTTTTTGAGCTATCTCAGTTCCTTGGCTTACTCTATCTGTAGATTCTTGAATCAGTGCAGCTGTACTTTGTACCGCATCTTGACTTCTTGCAGCTAGTGCCCTTACCTCTTCTGCTACTACGGCAAAGCCTCTTCCAGCTTCTCCAGCTCTTGCAGCTTCTACTGCTGCATTAAGTGCTAGTAAGTTAGTTTGGAACGCTATATCTTCAATTACTTTAATGATCTTGGAGATATTCTCTGACGCTTCCTTAATACCTTCCATCGCAGCCAGCATATTTTCCATTTCTTTATTACCCTCTTGGGCATTTGCAATAGATTTGCCAGATATAGCATCTGCATTACTTGCGCTTTGTGCATTTTGTTTTGTA
>JGI994J12354_10000222_pt1 | contig 56324 bp, 71 predicted proteins | sample IntmicLarv3ML3BL_FD_12354 | JGI IMG/M metagenome (IMG submission 12354) | reverse complement strand
ATACAAAGCCATCGTAAACGATGTAAAGACCGGAAAGTCATACAATGTCACCGTGTCAGGCCACCACGCGAACTCTCTGAATGGTAAGAACATCGGAGAGATCGTGGACGGAATTTTTGTTGGTCTCCCCGGATATAAGTTGAAGATAACAGGCGGAAGCGACGGAAACGGCACTCCTATGAGGGCAGACCTTCCCGGAAACAAGAGAAGGAAGATCCTTCTTTCCGACAGTCTCGGATTCCACGAGAGATACCCCGGAGAGAGAAGAAGAGTAGCCATACGCGGATCCGCGATCTCGAGCGAGACAGTTCAGGTGAACCTCGCGATCACAGAGTACGGACCGAAATCGGTAGAAGAATCCTTTGCGCCTCCCGCTGAGGGTGCGGCGCCGGCGGGACACTGATGAAGGTTCCCAAGCAGCCCGAGATAAACATCGGGATGATAGGCCATGTCGATCATGGGAAGACGACTCTCACAAAAGCACTGTCCGGAGAGTGGACGGATCGTCACTCCGAGGAAGTGAAGAGAGGAATCTCTATCAGACTGGGTTATGCAGATGTGGCGTTTTACAAATGTCAGGACTGCCAGGGCTCGCTATCCTTCGGTACCGCTGCCAAATGTAAGAACTGCGGTGCGACGACCGAGTTCTTGAGATCAATATCCTTCGTGGATGCACCGGGGCACGAGACACTCATGGCCACGATGCTTTCCGGTGCGGCTCTCATGGACGGCGCATTGCTGCTTGTCGCAGCAAATGAAAAATGTCCGCAACCGCAGACGAAGGAACATTTGATGGCATTATCCATCATTGGCATAGACAAGATTATTATCGTACAGAACAAGATCGACATCGTGACAAGGGAACAAGCCGTCGAGAATTACAAGCAAATAAAGGAATTTGTCAAAGGAACGGTAGCCGAGAACGCACCGATCATACCCGTGTCCGCCAACCGCGGAGTGAACATCGACATGCTCATCGAAAGCATCGAAGAGCACATTGTCTCGAAGGTGAAAAGGGATCTTCAGGCATCGCCACTCATGCACGTTGCAAGGTCCTTCGATATCAATTCACCCGGAACGGTACCGGACGACCTCAAAGGAGGGGTCATAGGCGGAACGCTCATCCAGGGTAAGATGAAGGTCGGAGACGAGATCGAGATAGTTCCGGGAAGGAGGGTCGAGGTCGCAGGTAAATCCACGTATGAGAAAATATCCGCCAAAGTTGTTTCGTTGCAGGCCGGAGGGAAAAGTGTCAAAGAGGTACTTCCCGGAGGTTTGATTGCGATCGGAACGGCGTTGGATCCATCGATAACGAAATCAGACGGATTGACCGGAAGGGTCGTCGGTATACCAGGAAAACTTCCCTCGGTCGTTCATGATTTCGTTATGAAGACAACATTGTTGGACAGGGTCGTGGGTTCATCCGCAGATCTTGTCGTTGATGATATAAAGAGCAATGAACCGCTGATGCTGAGTGTCGGTACGGCTACGACTGTCGGAGTTGTCAAAAGTGCGAGAGCAGGTTCCGCAGAAGTTTCTCTCAAGATACCGGTCTGTATACTTCCGGGTCAAAGGGTTGCAATATCCAGAAGGATCTCCAACAAATGGAGACTGATAGGATACGGCATTATAGAACAGTGAAGACATGCAAACTGTGGTTTTGGATACGAATGCACTTCTTATGCCTTTCGAGATAAGGATAAATCTCGATATTGCGCTGAGGAATCTGCTAGGGGAATCCAGATGTGTAGTGCCCGGACCGCTTATCGGCGAGCTGAAACATTTGGATCATAAGTTTGCCAAGGCCGCTTTGGAACTGGCAAGAAGGTATGAGGTAATTCAGACAGAAAGCAAAGGCGACGATGCGGTGATCGAGGCCGCCATTGCCACTGAAGGATACATACTTACTAACGATAAGGAACTGAGGTCGAGAGCCAGAAAGCAGAATATCAAAGTGATATTTCTGAGATCTGGCACTCATTTGGTTATCTATTAAATCAGAGGTCTCGGCAGGTCTTCGGATTCCTTGCCGTCCCATGGCTGTTTTCCTATTTCCTTCAATCTTACCCTTATCATTTCCTTGCCGATGTCGGATACCCCGTAGACCGGTATCTTGCTTCCGGCGATCAACAGATCCCTTTTTTTGGATTCCGTTCTGAGAGTGTCGGATGCGCAGGCTGTGATGATGTCGCAGTTATCGAATAAACGAACGGCATCTTCTTCCGAGGTACCGGATGTATGGACCGCTATCACAATGATGTTCGATCCGAACGATCTCCTTAATGATACTGCGTCGTTTGCCGAAGCGATAGTTACAGCAACAAGTGAATAACCGAGGCCCTTTGCTTTTTTCGCCCCCGCATGCATGTCTATTTTTGCCGTTATGGGGTCTAGGACATTGTTCTCCCCTACACTTTGTATCACTTTCGATATCGGAGATGTTTCGCAGAGCCCGGAGATCCTGCCGCCCAATCCCTGTACGATCTCGGGGTCGGTCACGATCACCGTGCCGCATCCATCTGCTGCGATGACGGCGGCATCAATTGTCTTCGACTTCAATGCGGAACTTAAGGTCTCGGATACACCGAACGATAGAAAGTCCTTCATTCTCACTTCTCTGTTCTCGGTACACATTCCGAAATTCTCGATCCGGAATTCCATGTTTTTTTTCACGACCTCTGCGGTTATTTCATCTATTCCTCTGTACTTTTTGAACAAAGGACAATATTTGATCAAAGGTTCGCTTACATCCACGACCTTGCCGTTCTCTATCGTAACTTTGGATTTTCCGAGACACTCCATTACGTGTCGGTCGGTCATTCTTCGACCTCAGCCCTCAGTATGATCACTGGGGAAAGGGGGGCATCATTCATGTTGGTCGGAACTTTTTCGATCATGTCGACAACATTCATTCCTTTTGTTATCTGACCGAACACCGGATGAGCATAAGGCGTACTGGTGTTCTCCTTGTCGAGATAGGTGTTGTCAACGGTGTTGATGAAGAATTGGCTTCCTCCCGAGTTCGGACTGCCCGTGTTGGCCATCGCGATGGTGCCGCGTTTGTTCGAATGACCTTTTCCGAATTCATCCTGTATGGTATATCCCGGTCCACCCATACCGGTTCCCTGCGGACATCCCCCCTGGATCATGAAACCGTCGATGACCCTGTGGAATATGACATTGTTGTAGAATCCTTCTTCTGCGAGCTTCACGAAATTGCCCGTGGTAATGGGCATGTCGGTATGAAGGGTTATTCCTATGTCTCCCAGGTTTGTATGTAATATCACTTTTGCCATGAGACCTGATTTCTTCGATAGGATAAAAAAACATGGTTGAAAGTTAATATATCATGTACCACGCACCGTACGTTACGGTTGCCATCGCTGGGTTTTTATTTCGATTTGATATTATTGTATGTATTGTATGTTTTTCATCATGATGGAAATTAAGGGCGCAGGTCTTGATCGGAGGTCGGGCGGATATCGACGTCATGCCTCTGTTCATTCGGAGAAGTAATATGGATGGAACAGAGAAGCAGATAAAATGGGCCAATGAGATAATTTCCAAGGCCAAATCCTCCTTGGAGTCCGAATGGGACGAACTCAACACCGAGGCAGGAGAGATCGATGAGGACCTCAAACATTCTTGGAAGGTCGTATCCGACGAGGTCGAAGATGCCATAGATTCGGACAGAGCGGCCTGCGTGATAGAAAAACGCAATGTCTGCATAGGCCTGAAGTCCCGCGCACAGGATTACAACTCAGTGATATCGGAGGCGAGAAAACTCATTTCGGAAGGGGAGATCACGGAAGACAGCCTGAAGAGTGCGTCAAAATACCACAGCGAAATGTTGGAAGTGGCAGTCAATTGCGAGTTGCGGGACGTAATAAAAAGAAAGATCAAAAATTGCGAACTGGCTCTGTGGGCATTGGATAATCCACGGTAACGCAAATTAATCGGATATCACTCCTTATTAAGTCATATATCTTCGAAATGATATGATGGATTAATCGAAAGATCACTCCGGCCCCTTGCTCTCTGTATTCCCGGTGTTGTATTCGAATACCTCTCCAATGGGCACTCCGAAAACGTCCGCGATACGAAACGCAAGTTCCAAAGACGGGGTGTATTTCCCGGCCTCCAAAGCGACGATGGTCTGACGAGACGCACCCGCTTTCTCAGCCAGTTCCAACTGGGTCATTTCTCCGGCAAAGAAACGTAATTTTCGTATGTTGTTGGTTATGATCCGTTTCTCATCCATTTTTGACCCCTCTGCAGTAGAGATAGATGCTTGCGCACCCTTCTACCAGTGTTCCTATCATGAAGGATATGAATATCACATTCAATGCTATAATGGGTGATGCTTCGAGAGCCAATGCCGCAAGGGTTGCGATGAAACCGAATCCGAAACAGACATACCCCACACGCGTCGATTTCAGGCTGATCAGTTTATCCATCTCGTCTTCAATTTCCGATGAGGTCATGATCCTGTCCGCTTCTTTGTCGTCGCATTTCTCTTTGGCCATGGTCCCAATGTAGAAAGCGATATGGAAAACAATCTGAGTTATGATGAGAACGACTACACTGATCCCAATGAATATCAGGATGAAGATTGCCCAAGCACTCAGACTTTCTTCGGACGGATATTTTCCCACGGCGAGGACCACATAGATGCAGAGGAGAATGACCCCCATTATCAGATTGGTCAGTGTTCTTTTGGTTTTGTATGACATTTATATCATCCTTTTTATAATGTCAAATATATTATACATAATATATAATATTTCTGACACATAGTCAATTTCATTTAACTTATTCTACAAACATAGTATCATTTTTTGTTGAAAAGGGCCAATTAAAACGTATTGTCTCCCCGCATGGATATGAGAAGTATGAAATACACCGACAACGGTCCTTAGACCGATCAGATTTGGTAAAATATTGCGGTAAGTGTGGAATACAGGTAGAATCGGGCGCGGAGACCTGTCCGGACTGCGGATTTATCTTCAGCAGGACTGCCGGCGTAAGCACATACGATGCAAAGAAGGAGAAGAACATCGGTATAGCAATAGTATTGACCTTTGTCGCGATAATGGTCATCGTTGCGATCGTGTGTGCGGCATTCCTGGTCGACTACACCGGAAACAGTGAAAGGTATTCCTATCTGAACATAGAAGTGAGTAATATCGGCGACGATCCCAGTGAATTGGACGTCATTGTGTACATAGATGATGAGATATGCTGGGTCATTCAGGATCTTCCCAACGGTCATACCGAATCAAAAAAGTACAGATACGATTTCACTGACGGAAATTCAATAGGCATTGTTTTTGTAAGGGCCGAAGTATCCGGAGGACTTGAAGAAAGCTATCCTACCCTTATGGCGGTTCTACTGATAAATCATCAAACTCATGATGTGAAGCTCTACGTGTGAACGTGTATTGATTCTCGAGAAAAATGATATCGGATCATTGTTAGGTCGATCCTGTGCTGAATTGTTTTTATATTCTTATTCGATATGGAAAAATATGAAAGTATTCCAATTCATGGGCTATGCAAAATGGTGGGGACTTTCGAAAATCGGAAGAAAAAAGTCTTTGATCAACACCACGATAATACATTTCGGCTGCAATCTTCGCTGTAAACACTGCAGTGTGGTAAAGGAGACTGAACTTTCTCACATGAAATTGAGTTACGATGAGATAGTAACCGATATGAAAAAAAGATTCGAAGAGGGCGCCAGAATAATGTATTTCGAAGGCGGAGAGACCACGCTTTGGAAGGACGGAGACAAAACCCTCGGAGATCTTATCTCAAAAAGCAAAGAGATAGGATATCACAACACGGGATACACGACAAACGGAACCGGCACATTCTACACGAACTCCGACGTGATCGCGGTCAGTTTGGACGGGACCAAGGATGTTCACAATGAGATCCGCGGAGAGGGTGTTTTCGAAAAATTATTCGATAATCTCGAGAAATTGGAGTTCGACGGTTCTATTTATGCAAACATGGTGATTCAACGCGATAACTTGAACAACGTGGTCGAAACGATTGAACTTGTCAAATCATATCCGAGGATCAAAGGAGTAATGATAAACTTCATAACGCCGCCGCCTAACGATATAATGATAGATCCGAAAGAAAAAGAAGTGATCGTCGATCAGTTGTTAGAATTGAAATCAAAAGGATATCCGATATTGAATTCAAAAAAAGGTTTGAAGTATCTGGCTATTGAAGACTGGAGTAAAAAATGCCCGACCTACATGACCCATTTTCTTCTTCCCGGAGGTCATGTGTTCAAAGGATGTCCCATGGCAGGTACCGATGCCTGCAAACAGTGCGGGTTCGCAGCGGCAAGAGAGTATTATCTGGTCAACAAGGGCGATCCTTCAACGATAGTCGAGATATCTTCACTTTTCGCAATGTCAAAGTGAGGACGATCAGATCCACATCACGATCTGAATGATGATGAACAGTATCTCGAGAGACAACGCGATCAGGAACGTAAGCGGTGCAGTGAGGAACTCCCAATGTTCCGACCTCTTTGTGACATGTATCCAGGTCTTGGCGGCGATAAGCAGGGTCAGCAGTAATATTCCATACAGCAGATCGAAATACAACATTGCGAAGACCATGACGTAACCGATGATCAGGATGAATTTGATGATCTTCGGCATTCCGTTGATACCGACAATGACCGAGATGCTTTTCTCATCTGCCTCGATGTGTGCCGATTGTCCGGACATGGAATCCACGGTTCTCATCAATCCCACGAAGACCCCTATGATTAATGAGAATAATAGGATCTCATAATCGAGGGCATATTGAGAACTTACGACGAAAGAGGCAAAGACCATGAGGAAAAATGAGATTCCTACGGAAAGTTCTCCCAAACCTCTTGCACCCAGATTCACCGGAGGGGCGGTATAGAAGAAAGCGATCAATAATCCCAAAACACCCAAGACGACAGCGTATATTCCGCCGTACATCACGATCGGGATAGAACAGATAATCGCAAGGATTGCAAGAATTATTACGATGCTCTGTGCCTGTTTTTTTGTGACCATGCCGTTATTTACGGGGTTCCCGTCCCAGTAGACCTTTTTCAGAAGAGGTGATGCTGCACTGTCGAACATATGTTTGTTCTTGAATCTGAGATCATCCACACCCGATAATGAGTCATAATAATCATTGGAAAAGTTCACGAACAACGCAAGGAACAGAACAACAATCGGAATGAGTATCAGAATATGCAGCGGGACGTCAAAGCGTATCGCAGCATACAATACCCCGCAAACCGATGCCAAAAAGAACGGTATTGTGTAACTGAATCGAAAGATCAGATTCAATTTTCTCAGGGGCGAGATGTTTTCCATAGGTCGAAAGAACATTTATTATTTTTATACTTTCAATAATTTTTGATTGATAGGCATGTTGATTAATTCTTTTCTGATATGATCGATCATTCGTTCCAAATGATGCGGTCGCCGTTATTCAATAGTTCCCTCAACCTTTCTATTTCATTATTGAGAGTACGCCTTCCAAGGTCGGTGAGCTGGTATTCTTTTTTCTTTGAACCATCATTGTTAGGATACAAACAGATCCATCTTTTGTCGATAAGGGTGTTGATGGCACCATATAATGTTCCCGGGGCGAGGTTGACCCGGTCGTTGCTGAGTTCCTGTACGTTTTTGATTATGCCGTATCCGTGCTTTGGCTCATTTAGAGACAGAAGAATATAGTATACTGCTTCGGTTAGAACCACATTTTCAAGCATAGGACATCAACGCAATATGCAACTATATCGTTATTCGATGTATAAAATTGCTTTTGTGGAAGGCCGGGTTCTATTCAATAATAACAAGGTAAAAGTCTATACTGGATATTTCCATCTCTATAATGCAAAATATTAAATAATTATAATATCAATATATCGGCCACCGATATAATATCTTCCAGAGAGGCAAAAATGGAACACCGCCATCATAGATTCTTTTTAGTTACGCAAAGTGATAAAATAAAAAAATGGATAAACGACATGTCATCCAAGGGATTACAGCTAGATCGAACGGAAGGTTATGGCACATTTGTTTTTAGAGATGGGGCAGTCGGAGAATATCAATACGATGTGCAATTGATGCATAAGGCGGAAAGGAGAAACTCGAATGATAACGGTTATTTTGATTTTCTGAGGGATATGGATATCGAGGTTCTAACATCGAAAACGGATGTTGTTGTTTTCAAAAGGAGTTCAAAATATGGAGAGTTAAGTCTCTACAATGATCCGACTCCTTACTTAAAATATCTCAAACGTGTAAGATGGCCCTCGTATGTGATTGTGGCGATGATGGTATTTCAATCCGTACATTTCACATATCGATATTTTGAATCCTTATCGCAACACCGGGAGATGCAGATCCTTATTGATCAAATATACGAGGAACAAGGAATTCTGTTGCAAAATTTTGAACCAATTCCTTTGCTTTTTGTTGTACCGTTTCTGATTTTTGGTTCGGGTATTAGTATTGGTGTCGTTTCAATGATTGAGTTGAAGATACACAGACTGAAAAAAGAAATTCCTGAAGATTCAGCTGATGGTAAAAAGGTCTTTTTTGAAAAATTCAGCCATAAAAAAGTGACTTGAAAAAGACGAATTAAGAAATTTAATTGAAAATCGTTAATAATTGTACTAGAGTTATCATAATAAATTAATATTTAAATATCGGAGCAATTCAATTTGTTCATAAGGGTAGATAATGATAATTTTGATCCTTAAAGATCCAATAATCCCTCAAGTATTTCAGCCGCATCTTTTACCAGACTCGGGCAGATATCACGTACCTGCCGGTAGGCAAATTCCATATCTCCGGTTATCAGATCCACGTTCAGTAAGGTTCTGCATTCGGTCGACCCGTTACGGTCAATGAATCTTTTTGAGAATTCCTGTATCAACTCGTATGTTTTTTCCGTGTCACCGCCGTGTATGAGGCTTATGAGCATATATGCGCCGGTGACCGCACCGCAGGTTTTACCGAGTCTTCCCATTCCCGCGCCGAAACCACAGGCGATCTTCTGTGCAAGTTCCGTGTTTAGTCCATATTTGGGACTGTATGCTGAAAGGATCGCCTGAGAACAATTGAATCCGCTGCCGAAAAAAGCGAGTGCTTTGTCCATGAACGAGTCAACAAAATGAATCTATTTTTGTTTTTTGATAAGTTCAGGATTTTTATTTTTTGTTTGACCTCATGGCCTTCACATGTTTGATGGTTCCATCATTCTGCAATTGTATGTATTGAGACGTTCCTACGGCGTAAACAGCTATTTTTCCCTCGTGGTTACTATGCACCCCCCACCCGTAAGTCTTGCATAATGATGAAGAGCGAAAACAGGGTTGGGCCTTTGAGAAGAAATCATCACGATTGAGTCCTCTTCGACGGCCGTTGGATTCAAAAAGAACATCGTCGGAAGTATGCTGGTAAGGAGAAGAGATCAACATTTCATATTCGATCCGTGCCGCGGTCTTAGGTTCTTTGTCTTGCGGTGAACAACCCTCTGTTACTTTACAATCTTCAGCAACTTCGATAAAAGTGTCTGTGTAATTTGTCGTATGTATTTTCATATTCTTTCTTTCCTGCATTTATTATTGGATATTCTTGTACCTAATCTTTTTCTCTTCGATCCGTTGTATCGCAGTTCTGTGTTTTATTCACAGGGTTTGCATACCGAGTGAATGGAAGGCCGACATCATAAAATCCTTCGCCGACCATTATTCCGGTATGGCGTATGATGGCAGATACAGAGTAGAAGAAATCGATGATGATAACAAAGTTGTTTACTTCGATCCGTTTCAGATCAAGAAGATCACGGGAACAAGACTTGCGCCGGTCTTGGGGAAAGGTGTTTTTCAAACACCGTTTTCCGTAGCATTGGACCTTGCCGGCATATACCGTGAGGACACGAAAACAAAATACATCGAAGCCGGCAATGTACTTGAGCCTGTGATCAGATCATATCTCAAGAAGAATGTTTCTTCGCTCACGCCTTTACTTGATCTTCCGAACGGAGTCAATGCGGTCGTGGAGGAACCGGTTCCGGGAGAAAAATGCGGTTACGATCACTTTCACAACGAGAACGTTTTCGGTGGACTTGTGGATGGTTACATCACAGTCGACGGCAAAAGGAATTCCATCTTGGAGATCAAGACCTCCGGCGAGAGGGAGAAGTGGTTGGACGAGAACGGAGACTATACGAATGTGACAGAGCAGTACATGTTGCAGGCATCGCTTTATGCAGAACTCTCTTGTTTGGATCGGATAGTATTTGTGGTAGGGTTCTTGGATGATGCCGATTACGACAGACCAAAGTTCTGGATCCCCAACGAAGATAACACAAAGATAATCGTCAAGAGGAAACTCGATATGGCGCCTCATATGAAGGAAGCTGCGGAATGGTATAAGGAATACATGAAAAACGGCCAAACACCGGAATGGACCGATGCGGACAAAGATCTGGTGAAATATCTCAAGGCATACAAACCAGGAAAACGGTGAAGATCCGGAACATCGATATTGCTGGCACATCAATTTTCATAAAAATAGGAGGATTGCTCCCCCACCTCCAACGGAGGAATTTTGGATGTAGCTGAAGTTAATCAGCACAACGTCATCGAATTCCACTATTTGGTATGTTGTTGAATTGGATGGGTCTGCACATGCAGATGAATGGCGTTGATGTAAAAGCAGGTCCGAAGGAATTCGATCAGAGTGAATCATTTATAATTCCTACTAATTTAATGTAAATCATAAACGTTTTATATTTTGTTTGTATTTATAATTCCTACTAATTTAATGTAAATCATAAATCATTGAACGGAGAACAAAAATGAAAATGCCTAAAAGCCCACCACCGGTGGAAAAGATTCTGGAAAAAATAGATCGCTCAAATGTAGACCTAGGTTTATATTTCGAGGCTGCTTCGAAATATAATTCCGATTATTCTCATTGGGACAAAGTACGATATAGGACGAAAGACGAACTAGATCCAAAGTTAGTATGGGCAATCATGAAAATGATTCGAATGAACAGTTATCGTCATGTTAAATTGAATGAGCTGGAAATCAAATATTCTGTAATAGAGTCATTTCAAAAAACAATTCACGAGATAGATATGATGGCACCCGTTGGTTTCATGTCGCGAGGCCGGTTCAGTGAGAAGGAGATGAAGAGATATTCTGTTAGTTCGGTAATGGAGGAATCAATAGCATCAAGTCAGATGGAAGGGGCAGCGACAACAAGGCAAGTCGCAAAGAGAATGTTAAGAGAAAAACGGCGTCCAAAAAATGAATCGGAGCGCATGATCGCGAATAATTATGATGCAATGTTATTGATAAAAAATCTCAAAGATGAGAAACTTACGTCCGAGATGATTCTTAGAATACACAAGGAGATTACGAAGGATACTCTGGAGGACAGTAAATACGAGGGAGAATACAGGAATGCCGACGATGTGGTTGTGGTAGATAAATACACAGGAGACGTCTATCATACGCCGATGAAGTCTGAAAAGATCCCACATATGATGGATGTGTTGTGTGCTTATGCGAATGATGACAGTATTTTCACACACCCTTTGATAAAGGGGATAATAATTCACTATCTGATCGGATATATGCATCCTTTCACAGACGGAAACGGTAGATTAGCAAGATCGCTATTTTATTGGTACCTTTTGAAAAAGGGATATTGGATTGTCGAATACCTTTCGATATCAAAAGTTATAAAAGAAAATAAATCGAAGTACGACTGGAGTTACCTTCTTTCAGAGACCGATGACAATGATGTTACATATTTCATAAAGTTTAATTTGGACAAGGTCGAAGAGGCTCTGAATGATTTTATGATTCATGTAGACGCAAAACGAAAAGAACAACGTGATTTCCAATTAAGACTATCCGAGAACAAGAATCTGCCTATGAGGCAGCAGATGATCGTCAAAGATGCGATGATGTCTGAAGAAATGATCAGCATTCAGGAGATCTCATCAAAATATCAGGTCACATATCAGACCGCCAGAGCAGATATAATGCATTTGGAACAACTGGGGCTAATAAAAAAATCTGAAAAACGGAGTAATCAAATACTGTACACATTCAATGAAAATGAAAATACCAAAAACAAGACGGATGAGAGTATTCAAGTACAGAGCGATTTGCCGAAATCTTGCGATAAGGTTAAGAAATTGACCGAATGGCAATAATAAAAAAACGCCATAAGCGGAACAGCTAGGATTTGCTATCGTTGAGTCATTATCTCTAATTTCTTAAGATATTTTTTCTTCGCCCATCATTTCTTTGTAGACAAAACATTTCGTGAAGTGATCGTTAACCATTCCGGTCGCTTGCATGAATGCATAGATAATGGTAGAGCCGACGAATTTGAAACCCATTTTTTTCATATCCTTGCTTATCTTGTCGGAGATCGGAGTTGTTGCATGTACATCTTCAAACCCGCGATTATGGTTCACGATCGGGGCGTGGTCGACATATGCCCATATGAATTGATCGAAACTTCCGAATTTTTCGACAATGTCCAGGAACAATCTCGCATTGATAACGGCAGCATTAATTTTCAGGCGATTCCTGATGATCCCCGGATTCGTCATCAGCTCTTCGATCTTATCTTCGTTGTAAAGAGCTACCTTTTTGGGATTGAATCCGTCAAAGGCCTCTCTGTAGGTTTTTCTCTTATTGAGCACGGTCTCCCATGAGAGTCCTGCCTGGGCGCCTTCCAAGATTAGCATCTCGAATAGTTTGTTATCGTCATGTACAGGTCGTCCCCATTCACGGTCGTGGTAGTCCATGTACAAAGGATTACCATTGCCGAAGCATCTGAATTTTTCGCATTTGTGATCGTTATCTTCCATCAGCGTTTCACTCCGCCCTTTCAGTCTTTTCGAAGTATATTCTTTTGGATCATGTGTTATTCTTTATTTTCAGTAATTTTCCAAACAGTTCAATATCGGCATCGGTTTTGATGTCAATCATGAATGACCTCCCCTCCATATAGGGTCTTGCCTCTGATATTGAAAGTAATACGGATTCAGGCAAATCTGCGGATTTAGCTTCAGTCACAGCTTTTTCTCCAAAAACAAAATTTACCTTAAAGAATCCTTTCAACGGAATAAAATAGGCCATTTTACGTTTTTTACTGTTCGCAACAAGCGTCCAGCCTGCCGATTTGCTGTAATATTTCCACTCAGTGTTCAGATCCCCGCATGTTTGATCCATGAGTTTCAATGCATCATTCCAAATCGTTCTAGTATTCGATAGAGCTTCGGAGAGCATATCTTCGGTAGGGATCAGAGCTTTTTCGTCAAAAATACTAAGTGACATCTCAATCGTGTTCGAATGACTCTTTGATCTATAAATCAATTTTCTGATCGTAAATCGCGGTCGGTGATTTTGGAAAAATATAGGGACTATTTGCGAATCGTTCTAGTAGCTTACGACAAAGAAGTCAATTTCTATGCGAAGAGCGGGTTTGTTGTGGGCAACGATAAGACGCCTATGTTTGTTACATCTCTATGGACGTGATTTAGGATGCTCAAGCCACTACATGACTATGAAAGCGAGTCTGAAGATCAAAGAATTTGTTCGACTGGAAGTATCGTCGGGCATTTCCAGCCGTTATCGATCGCGTCCAGATCCGGAACGTAGATCCGGATGGTCAACAGCAAACTGTCTCCCTCAATGGGCAACCAATTGGAGATGTCGTCCGGTCGGTCGAACGAAAGGAGTATGTCAACAGAACCGTCCTCATTCGGATCGAATGTCATTCGGTCGTTGACAGAGTATCGATCGATCTCGTTATCGATAAGGAAATAATCTGCGCCGTAGACAGTGAGGGACCAGAAACCACGATCTATCTTGGGCGGGAATTGACCTGCTTCGAAGTGTACATTGTAGCTGTGTGAGCTGATTATCGGGCTTCCGTGACTGTCGGTCTTGGTTGTGATGTAGAGTGCGACACTGATCGGATTCGCCACATATCCGGTGTAGGCGATGAATGCCCTGTATTCATATTCGGTACCGAAATGGGCGATGGGATCCCAATGATACTGCCATATGGCATCCTGGATCGTGAACTGCTCGCTAGCTTCCAATGTGTGTTCATACATACCTGTTTTTACAGTCTGCCACATAACGCGGGCTTGAGGCCCCAGCACTGATTCATCGAATTTCAAACCAGGTCCGACGTTGATCTTTGCAAGTCTCTTCAGCATATCCGCGTCAGCCGGATACGGATGGTTGACCAACATTTTACTGTTAACAAAGTCGAAGTATTCCTGTAGATCCATCTTCCAGACCTCGTCGCGCGGGACGAAATCATCATCTGGATCATATTCTCCTTGGGGAGGTGTGAACGGTTCCTTTGACTCATAGTAGGTCCATGGTATGAACTGCATCCCGTTTTGAATGTCAATGACATTGTGCATATCATCCTTGTCTTGAATGTACGTCCTGCTGCCGAGGATGCCTCTGTCGGTATCGCTTCGGACAATCTCCATTCCCTCCGGGAAGTCGATGTCACAGTTTCTGCTGCAGATGACAATCGTATCGCATTTCTTCCCCGCATCGCCATATACTGCGATGACATCGATCCAGGCATTGAGGACCTGTGTGTTGAAGAATCTGTCCGGATCTGGAATTGTCAGCACGTACGGTTCCTCGGAGACATCGAAATTCAGATATGAATAGATGGTATCGACGTTGGGCATACTGAAATCTCTGAAACTTGCATCCGCAAGATGCTGTGTGTGGATGAACTGGTTGATAGGTGCCCTTCCCTCATCATAATCAGGGAATACAGTATTGCTCTGGGTCTGCATGGTTTTTTCCACAAGCGCCATAGGATATGTGAAGACCAAGGCGTCCATCAGCAGTTCCTCGTCCGTGGGTTCGTTCTCATTTGCCACAACACATATCACAACAGTCATGGTCAACACTAATGCAATGGTAATAGCCAATGCTTTATACCCGCGCATGCTGGAAACACCAGAATCCATACGGTCGGATTATTTTGATGATATATTATTCCATTTGACGATCAGAGTAAGGTATTCTCGACAGGTGTCTCGGAAATACTCATTCGCAGCGGATTGAGCGTAAGCTATCCAAAGATTCATGAACACTGTGAAAAACAAAATAACTGGTCTCGACCTAAGTTATTATTATAAGCGGGCCTGAAGGGATTCGTCATTGTATGCCCCACAAATTTTCATTTTTTCAACCTTTTCCTTTCTTGTTCACTATGTTCACTTCATTCACTATTTCACTCTACCATTTCGCCAAGTATTATTTTTGGCATGGTGGTCAAACACCTGTTCCAGCGCTTATAAAATTTTTCAAGTGCAGGTTTATACAAAGAGGCATGCGCTTCGGGATCACGGACTATCAAATGCAAAACATATGTTACCTTTCCGACATAACGGGTAAGCGGAATTGGAAGTGCGCCTTCTTTTACTGCATTAAAATCATCTTGACGATATGTTCTTTTAATGTAGGTAACGCTTTCTACGCCGTCCAGCGAAAGATAGAATTCTTTCACCTCCTGCATGAGAGTTTCAATTTCAGTTTGCTTTTCGAGCTTTGCTTCGTATATACAAATTTCGTGGAACATAATTCATCTCCAAATCAAATTTTCTTTCTCGACATCACACCATACCATACTTTAATCTAATTCAGACTATTTGCTACCTTTTATTCCGTTTTTATATGACGGAAATGGTTCGCGTGGGCCGCCACCCTCTTCTTCAAAAATTTACTGTCCTGACGATACTTACTCGGGCCGTAATTGAAAAATCGGACTGAAACCTTCATTTGTGTTCCATAGAGGGCATGCCTTTTGTGAATACTAGAAAGTCATCAGCGGGCCTGAAGGGATTCAGAATCGTCCAAGGCATTCTGGCACCCCTCCCATTCAGCATTTAATTCGCAGTTTTTCTTTTCCAGCGTTTGTGTTGTCATTCTTTTTCACTTCCTTTTAATTGGTTTCAATAAGCAGTTTTCAGCATTGCTTTCGCCATGCGTTTTGGGTCGGGACCGATGTATTTCTTGGTCTCGTCCATAGAATCGTGTCCGTAGATCTCAGACAATGTCAGAAGGTCGATTGGATCCTCTTCCTTGTAGTACAGTTCCCTTCCGAACGTGCGACGAAGGGTGTGGCATGCAAAACGGATCCCAGCCTTGACACAGATCGGGTGCATGCTGACCTTGTTCACAACAGCATCATCAAACCCTGTGGGGTGCAGTTCGGAGTAGGGCGAGACTTTCCCGTCTCTCTCATAAATAATCAAATGACCGGAGTCAACAAATCTGCGGTTCTTCCGGAAAGACTTCCTCTGAGCGATCTCAACGAGCGTGTCCCTGTGTTGTAGCCACATCCTGAGGACTTCAACAGTATTGTGGTTGAAGGGAACGTTGCGGTGCTTGTGACCCTTTCCATCGACAACGACATGAGGATTGAGACCATCAATGATGATATCCTCGATACGGAGCCTGATGACCTCAACTCTGCGGAGACCCATGCTCAGCATCAGATGAATGGCCATCACCTGAAGGGGTGTCATCGGGACAGACAGGACTATCCGGATCTGTTCCAACGTCAGCCAGTCCGCATAAGGTCTCTCGTCGGGCGGCAGACGTTTCTTGTTCTCTTTTCCAGTGTTATTCTTGAAGTGGGCGGCGAGGGCACACATCACAAAGTCATAACCCCGCCTTGTGGCGACTTCTTTGCCATCACATTCCCATTTGTTTCTGAGGGTGTCGAAGTCATCCTCCGACCACTTGTACGGCAGGTCCTCCACTCCATATTCGCGGCATGTCTTGATGATCAAGGATGCTGTTGCGAGATACCCCATGCGAGTCTTTGGGAGAGTACCGCGTTTGGTGTGCCATTTGATCCAAGAGTCGATACAACTCTCAGCGGTAGTAGGACGGCGACCCATGATTTCACTCAGTTTCCTTTGGCACGAGAGGGTATCCAAAACAGATCCGATTCATGACTTGGAGTTGTTCGGGAACTTCGACCGTTATTGCCGGAGGCCTTATGTCGGCAGAGGTTGGTATGTCGTTCATTCGACCACCTTCTTCAATTCGTCTATGTGGGTAGCCATCATATCGGCAGTGTGTGTCCAGAGGACGTTTGGGAACTCGTGGATAGCCTCATTGTATTTGTTCCAATTCTCCTTATCATCATAGGCTCCCATGTGCCATCTGATACAGGCGGCCTCTTCCTTTGTAAGCGGTATCCATTCTAAAACTCGAATAACCGACAGATCGCCGTGACCTTTTGGTTGTTCTTCATTACGAGTGTAGTTTCCATTTCCATCGGGAATGTATGCGCCGATCTTACAGAGGTCATGAGCAAAACCTATAATGTCAGGACTTTGTGGATCCATCCATTGGAGATTGAGACATTTGGTCAGATGATGTAGATTTATGGCCACTCTTTGTGAATGTTCATGAAGGCCCCCTTCATAGTTGCAGTGGTGTCTTGCGGATGCAGGATCAACGAAGTATGTTGTTTTTTCCAGATTAGCCATGAGCCAATGCAGTCTCGATGGCCGATTCACGGAGGTTATTTTCTCATTCCCCATCAAAATCCCGCTCCTTCAATACGAGACCAGAATCGAAAACACAACACAACACGGAGGACACTGCATTCCGAGGAGTGAGTTTGGAAAAATCCTCAATCCTTCTGTCCCATTCCTCAGTCATCCAATTTAGTTGAGCCTGAACCATGGAACGTTGTGCTTTCCTTTTACGTTCGTACAACTCCCCCATTTCTTCTATGGTGATCGTACCACGGTGTCCCAGTTCCTCTATCAAAAACTCAACTTTGACTGAATCCGCGTAAGTGAAGTAGAAGTAACCGTAGTAGTTTTCAGGATCCTCTATTTTTGTGAAGAGGTCATTAAGTTCTTTCTTTAAACGATTGGCATTATCACTGCATTTTTGACATGAGTGAGTTGTTTCTTGATTCGATCTCTGATTTGGTCTCGGAAGAGGCTCAGGCTTTCGTAGATATGATTTTCGTTTGGAACGTCCGCTCGTTGCCTGCAAATGTGGTAGATCCTTCTTCTTAAAAATGTCCCACATTATTGAACCCTCCTTATGGAAACTTCATACTCAGACCCTTCTTCGGTGAAGAAAGTAATAGGGAACTTCACGTTGGAGTCGTTGAGTAACACCATGAGAACAGGGCAGACAGTACATGCCGCCTCGACAGGATTCATTCTGAGGATCTTGTGACGGACCCTTCGTATCTTCGGTATATCGGAGGCGTGTATCCATTCAAATTCAGATATCGGAGTCGATTGGATTTGAGAGTCGGGCATTATGCCACCGCCTTTGGAGGTGTGATGTATTCCCCGTCCTCTTCCCGGAGGATCCAAACACCGAATGACCCGATGCCACCAACGTCGTCACCGTAGTGATATCCGTTGTACAGGTCACCGTATTCGTCGGAGTAGTAACCATAACGGCATGTATCCTCACCTACGTCGTATATATCGCCTTTGTAAACGAAGTTCTCTTTTTCTTCGAGGACATGAATGAAGTCCTCAGCGGTCGGATATTTCTTTTTGGATCCGACGAAAACGGTTGAACCAGTGTCGAACTCGGACATCACTTGATAATCGAACTTGGTCATGGCTGACCACTCTCCTCAGGCTTGACCATGAAGGTGTAGAACGAGAAGAAATCCTCCGTTGCAAGTTCCTCTTGTGTGTAATGATCAACGAAGAACTTCTTCATGGCCGCACGAGAGTCGAATCCCTCCCGGTACACATCCTTGTCAGTGAAGATCTGGTCGATCCACGTGAGAATTCTACCTTCGAGAACCCTGATGTCCAAACACACAGCATCGGCGATCTTCTCGCACTCGGGTGTGCGTTGTTTCCAGAACAGTTCGAGGTTCCGTGTTTTGAGAATCTGTTCCTCACGTTCAGGGTTGTGTTTGCGGATCGTACTGTTCTTACGACCGGACAGTATCATTTGTGTAGACCCTTCGAGGGTGAAATTTATGGCGGTCACACAGAACACCTTCCACCTTCGCATTCGGTCTCTTCCATCATGTTACGGCATTCCTCTCTCAGTTTCCGGGCGAATGCCCAGAATGGGAAGGGGAGAGGCACGGTATTTTGTTCTTCAATATGACATAACATGCAAACGAAAACCGAGACTCCCTTTGCCCGGGTGATGTTATTACATATCATCGGACGCATGAGGTCTCGGCCGCAACGAGGACAAGGTTGGGTGTCGGTGCGGATCACTTGTTCTATCTCAATCTCTTCGAGACGTTGGAAGATATCAGTGGTTAAAATTGCCAAGTGAACCACCCAGTATCATGTTGAGAAGGTTTGCGATGTCGATACCTTCTTCTTTGTTCTCTTCCTCTTCTTCGGTGTCCACGATGATATCGACGAGTTCATGCAGTGCATCACCGACAAACTTCTCAGGAACGACCTTTTTTACGGTATCGTACATGATGGTCATGTGAGCCGATGATAGGATCGACAGACCTTCCGCGAGTTCGATCTTCGGATAGTGTTCGAAGAAATCTATTGTGACTTGTTCCAACCTCTCCGTGAGCATGGCGGCGAGTTTTTCGGAATCCGGTGTGCATGCGGAGGAACACTTGCAATCCTTCCCTTTCTTACCCTTCTTGCTCATTCGGAACCCTCCAGAATCTCAGAGTAATTCTGGGTTGCACGTTTGATGTCAGTGATGTCTCTCTCGGCCTTGAGTATCTCTTTTCCGAGGGTCTCGTGGAACTTCTTGGCGACATCGATCGACATCAGCCAGTCACAGATCGGTCCAGTATCATCGATGAAGTCTATCGTGATGCACTTGTCGTGATATGCGATGTTGGTGGGTTTGTACAGCGGGAGCGTATCGATCAAAACACAATGCGATAGCAGACTGTACCGTTCTCTTACAAGTTTTTTCGTTTCATCCAATGATCCTACGTGACCGAACGTTTGTATCAGATCGTCAAGAGGGACCTTCGATGTTTTCGTTTCCTTATCATTACTCATTTGGTATACTCTCCAATTCTTCAGCGAGACAGGAGGGTTGGGTCAGATCGAGTGTGTATTCGGTCAGAGGCGGAGGGAGGGGTGTCCAGAGACAAAACGTGACGGGTCAGTCCCAAAGGACACCCGGTTCTCCATGATTTTTCTTCTTGCTCCCGTCAAGCAATCGTCACGTTTTAACCTGTTATGGTTAGTTATCCATAACCTATGTTGAGAATATAATGGTTTTGGTGGGCATTCCAAACCCATTTTTTAATTGGTTAGGGGTATATAACCAATCGTGGACGACGTATCCAGATGGTTTGGAACAGAGGCAAGAGTAATCTTTTTGTTGGACAAAACTCCAAAGATGAAGAGAAAGGATTTTCAACGAGCAGGCATGGATCAGACGGCCGCCAACAATGCCCTACTCAGACTCCGCAATTACGGACTAACTGATTTCGAAGAGATTGGAGATTGGCATGACACAATGGTCTGGTGGCTTACCGACAAGGGTAAAGAGGCGGCTCAAATGCTCTCCGATCTCGTGAAATTCATCGAGACTCATTGAACTCCTTCGCACATGGGCACGCCTTTGTACTGAATGTTACTCCGAGTTCCGTCATGATCTGTTCGTGTGTCATATCTTTTATCGTGTGTCTCAATTCCCGGAGGAACTCAATGACCGGACATTCCCTACAAACGTCTGCGGCGATGTTTTCAACTACTTCGGTGTAAATTGTTTCGATCAATACTTCTGCGGAACATTCTGGCATTATTCTTCCTCCTTCTTCCCTCTTTGAGTGCATCGTGAACATCCTCCCATTAGAGATAAAAGTCTGATTGAGGGGTCTCCGAATCTCCCGAAAGTGAGCAGACATCACTGATCAGTCTCCTTCAGAATGTCGCTGGCCATCTGTACATAGTCCTGAACTATTGCCATCGCCGCCAACATGATATCGATGGGATCCTCGTCCTCGACAGCATCCCACATGGTCGTCATTATTGTCTTTATCCGTTGTGAGTTTTCATCGCTCATGCTGATTGATTGGTGGGAATTGTGCATATAAGGAGAGGACTACAATTAGCATAACTTTGTGGTTTTTGAAGTAGAAATTAATAAATACTCCGCCCAGTGATTAATGTTCAAGCGTAATTCGGGATCAGACCCGCTTGTTAGGCATGTCCCCGTTGCTCATTTTTCACCATTGATCTCTCGTTCAGTTGTCCGTCTCGCTATTTTCCGGAAGAACGACGGGTTGTCGTTATTGTGTTTACTGCCTACGGCACCTGCGACGAAATCGTGTGCTTGTAGCATTGGAGAGTCCTTTGACGGTACGACGGTGCATTCAACGTCGGTGCGGCCTTTACCGTCGGCGATCTTCTTGCATAGACGTTCACCTCGGCCGTTCTTGATGGCGTCGTGATTGTCCATGATGATATCGACTTTTCCGGGAGTGGTGTCAAGTACGTCGGAGATTATCTCTCGTGTCGTATCTCTGTATGTGTCTCCTCCGTTCGTGATGTCGTGCTTGTTGCGGATCACTGAACGTATGAGAGGATCTGTTCCCATGAGTTCATCGAGGACATCGTTCCTGACCTGATCGGAGGAGTTCGAGAACTTCAGTTCCCCGGGGTACTTCTTGTTCCTCGTGTTCTTGGGATGTTTGTCGACGATGGCGACGAGATCCTGAGGGTGTGTCGTGATCGTCGCACTCATGGTGAACTTCTTTGATGCACCGGGTTTCTTACCGAGATCCCCGGACTCGTCGATCAGTACAGTATGCCGTCTCACCGTCCATCTGCCCTTTTCATCCCGTGGTTGTTTCTTCACGATCCTTGTTCGATTAGTGGTCATGGTATACCTCCCTCACCGTCGTTTCCTGAAGGAGAGGAAAGCGGAGACTCGACCTCTTCGGGGTCGTCTCCAGTTAACACTCCCTCTACCTCCCTCTTCGCGCGCGTGCAACCCTCAATACCGCTACCGTTATTTTTGCTGGGTAGCGGTAATTTTAGCGAGGGATTCATTTTGAAGAAGTCCTCGGAATGGTCTCTCAAAGTGCTGTATTTGGTGTCGGTGACGAATGCCGCCTGTTTCCACGTGAGGCCTAAATGACGACATCTGTCGGCAGTTTTGATCGTCTCTTCCCATGGATCTACCTCTATCACTTCCTCTCCATTCTCGGTAACAGTATTGTTGTCTATGGCCGCGAAATACTGTTGCATCGAGGTGGGGATGTCGTCGGCGGCCGCAACGACTTCCAAAAACCGAGACAGAGAGAACTTGGATGATCCGACGGAGAATGTTGATATCGCCGAAGTATCGAAAGCGTACCCACCTATCGGTAACTTATCGAGAGGAGTGGTCCAAGACGGTGCGGGAATGTACATCACATAAGGTGCCATGTCCGGTTTCCATTTGACAGTCACGAACCGTTTTGCCTCGGACGAATCGATCTTGTGAACTTTGAGATAGTTCTTGATCGTCACCATGTCTTTCTTCCACAGTATCTGAACGAAACCTCCACGGTCTCCGGTCACAGGTCCTGATCTCATTCTCGGTCCGAGGTGGTCGGCCTGTGTCGTCAGGAGCCAAACGGAGATACCGAATTTACGGATGTTGCTGAACATCTTGTAGATGGCTTTGGATGTTGGAGACAGGTGTTCTTCTGCGGGGATGAAGTTCTGTGCCTCGTCGAGTGCCCAAATTAGGCGGAAGTTACCGAATCCGTGTTTAACCATCAGATCGGCATCGACACGAAGGAGTTCCTCCAGAGTCTCGACATGGTATACGTTCGGAGGATCCTTTCTAACGAGACCTTCAGGAGTTCTACACTTGAATACGCAGTTTGTTGCGAAGTATACTTTTTCGCCTGCGTACACCTCCATGAACTCCTGCACCAGTGCAACGCTCGTGTGTGTCTTTCCATCACCCATGTGTCCGTCCGTTAGCATGAACGATGCGGGCGCAAAGGCTGTCGTGAGGAATTTGATACGATTGAAATGTTTGACCATGTTATCGATCCTCAAAGAAGTCGTCAGCGGCATCGTCGCTCATGTCGGCACCATTGTTGACCAGACCGAACAGGGAGTTCTCACGCAACACCTTTGAAAAGTATCGGATCCAGTTTCGGTAGATCTCAGAAGGTATCGTATCATCGCTGTTGGGTTTGATAGGATAGTCTTTGACCTGAATTGTGTAGTCGTCTCTTTCAAAGAGGGAATCGAGTAAACACGAGTCGAGGGCTGTTGCGAAGGTATGGATGTACACCGCGCGGGTGTCGTAGTTGATCTGGGCATCCATCATTATTCCCCAGTATTTGTTCAGTCCGTCACCAGTTTTTATGAACGGCATGTCACTTCCTCTTCCTGTGGGCAAGCGGCTTGGCGTCCGTTGCTCTCTTAGCGGACGGCATCCACAGATCGTCGGAATGACGGCGACGTGCGTGGGCAGAGTGTTCGCATGCACCGATCAAACGGCCTGCCATACTGTTCTCTTCTTCGATCTCTTTGAACCATTCAATAGTTAGCAAATACAACCCGATCTCTCTCAAGAGTGCGATATTCTGGGCAACAACTTCGATGCCAATGCCTTTCAACCTTGGCACTTCTTCGTGTTTTAATTGTTTGTTACTGTGGATCAGTTCGGGATGATATATCAGAAGGAGAGCGGCGACACGACGGTTGAGTTGTGAGTTCAGATCCTCGATGCGTTCCTTTGTGATGTCGATCCCATGGTCGCAAATGAACCTGTACGCTGTGACCGTTGGATAAGACGAACCGTAGATCAGAGCCTCCTGTGTCTCATTGTCCGGGGATCTTGTCTGGGACTGACTCGTCTCCATCTTTAACCTCCTTAAGGATCTGGGTTATTTCTTCGTCTACGAGTTCCTTCAGTTTGTCGAGTATATCTTTGTTCTTCGGCGAGAACGACTGCATATCATGAACGAGATCCACGACACCTTCGGTTCTCGCAGATTGATATTTCACATCCATTTCAGTCAGTTTGGCATTGAGTTCACTGTTATCCTTCAGCATATCGTCGTATGTTGACATTTCGAAGTAGAACGCCTCCGGGCGGAGGTGCATGCGATCTGCGAACGTGTACGTGTATTGAATCCTGCCTTTACCGAGTTCCTTAGGTGTGACGGATTTGAGGGGTATGACCTCCTCCAGAATGCAGTCGTCGAACTCGACCGGAATGGTGTAGTGCGGAAGAGCGAGATTGATCACAGCCTCGTCGGATCTACCGAGGAGTGCTTTGATCACACCGGAAAGTGTCGAGTCGACGATGTACTGTTTTCCGCCTTTTTTGTATGTCTGTATCGTGAAGTATCTCAGGCCTCCAGTTTCACGATCACGTTCAGACAATGTGACCTTCGATGGAGGTGTCGACATCGTGAATCCGATGATGTAGACCACTAACGATGTGACTGCAATGATGCCCACTTTGATGATAGGCAATTCTATCAGATTGTAGAGGAGAATGACCCCTGAGACAGTGCTGGCTATCAGGATGAAGAGTATCGGGTCATTCGTTATCTCAGGTGCATGTGTCACCTTCCTCGATGACCATCCAATGTATGCGACAGCGATGGTGACGATGATGCCGATGACCAGATCTATCGGTACGAACTCTATGTTCATTGAGAGGTTCCTCCTTCGTGGTTGTGAATTATGACCTTCTTCTTACCCCCGGAATTTGCGACCATTCCGGCGATGAAGATTATCATCGAAGTGGATACTGCCGCCTCAATTCCTGTGAGGTCGAGTATGTGATTGACGATGGTCGCTGTGGTTCCCGATCCAATTGCGAGACCGATGCCGAGTATGATCCTGCGGATGCGACCCATCAGACCACCTCGGTGGGAAAGAGTTTGTTAAGATGTTTCATTTGCTTTTTCTCCCGAAAGCAATCAAGGTAATCATGATGACCAGTACTATGACCACCAACGCTATCGCCAATTCGTCATAATGATCCTTCGGAACTTCTGTTCCAGGATCATCACCAGGATCATCACCAGGATCATCACCAGGATCATCACCAGGATCATCACCAGGATCAGTTCCAGGATCATCACCAGGATCAGTTCCAGGATCATCACCAGGATCAGTTCCAGGATCATCACCAGGATCAGTTCCAGGATCATCACCAGGATCATCACCAGGATCATCACCATTTGTGATAACACGCCACATAGCTCCATCTGCGACAAACGTCTGTCCGGCACGATCTGCACCGATCAATTCAACATTATCATCATCGAGGAATGTTCCGCCTGTGGTATCAACGGTCTGAGGGGTCAGTGTGAGAGTATTACCCTCTATCGGATTGAAATTACCAAGAGGGAATATAACAGCTGAATCGACGGTCAGAGACGTTAAAACACTTTTACCAAGCATCCATGGTGAACCCATAAAAGCATTCCTTATGCCAGTAGGAATAGATGATGACGAACTTGTCTTTGTCAATGTCAGATTCTCAATAGTCGTTAACGAAGAAATGCCCGCCATATTCGTAAGTTCTACGGGGAAACTCAAAGTAGTCAGATTCGTATAACCAAAAGATTCACTTTTCACCGTTGTAACACTATTCGGAATAACGATTGATTCAAGAGATGAACAACCATTGAACGTTCTATCAAGGGATGTAACTCCCTCAGAAATGATCACTGAATTTAACGCAGTACATCCTATGAATGTACGATATAATTCAACTACACTACCGGGAACAACAACTGATTTCAGTGATGTACAATCTTCAAATGCACGATCAAGGGACGTAACTCCCTCAGAAATGATCACTGAATTTAACGCAGTACACTGATAAAAAGCCCTATCGCCCACAGAAACAACGCCTTCTGGAATAATTATCGATTCCAATGATGTACATTTATAGAATGCGTTTGAACCAATTCTTTCCACTGATTCCGGAATAGAAACTTCTTTAATCAATTTGATTTCAGCAAAAGCATAATCTCCGATAGAAGTAACTCCCTCGGAAATATTAATCGTATGAATTAACGATTTATATGCCATCCAGGGCTGATATACGGCCGCCGCATAATCTGCCATCGGACCCGTTCCCGTAATGGTCAAAACAGAAACATCTTCCAATGTCCATGACAGAGAACCTATTTGACCGCTGGATGTAACAGCTCCATCGGATTCGTCAGATATTGAGACGAACGCCCCCACCGTTATTACGATGAGGGCAAGGGCGATAGACCCCGTTTTGTATAGTGTTCTCATGTTTTCCCTCCTGTTGAGGTCGCTTTCGGTTTGCTGGTTTTTTTGTCTTTTTTGAGGATTAGGCGAACGATTAGATACGTGACCACTGTGAAGATGACAACACTGAGAATCGTCCTCCATGGCTCAGGAACCCATTGGTCCCACGGCATTTCAAACATATACCCCAGTAGCATCAAGAACGCTGCGGCGGCCTGTACGATACAGACCACACCCGGCACCCATTTCTTTTTCGCAACGGCTATGACCCCCGCACCACTGAATCCTACTGCGAATGCTATAATTCCCAGCAGATAGAGGTATGCAAGGCCAGTGGCGAGGGCGAACACCATCCACCCAGCCAACATTATTCTGGATGACATCATATCATCCTCCTGACTTTATTTTTCATTTTCATTTTCGATATTGTGGGGGTTTAGAGTCTCCCCAAGACTTGTTCAACCACAGTTCAGAAGAGGAAACCTCCGATCTTGCCGATCACCGAGTTCATCAGAATGTATACTACGACGGCAACGACAATGAGTGCTACACCGCCGGCCACTATCTTCCACTTGTGATGGACGACATAACTGACGGCGGCTACCGCTCCGATGATTCCCAAGAAAATACACAATATCGTGACCCAATCGATGCCTCCGGGGGGAGGGGGATCGATGGGATCGATAGGCAGTTCCTGAGGATCAATGATGTCGATGTTCTTCACATCAAGGTGTACATCGGAGACGAATTGACCGTCGTAGAGTATCTCGTACACGTACATCTCGTATCCAGTGTTGAGAGTGGTCATGGTAGCCTCTCTCGTGGAGGAGGTGAATGACCACGACGACAGTGTCGATCCGGTCATCGACCATATAGGCACGATAGCCGTCTGGGTCTGGATATTCGATCCTACGTGCAGGTCGACATCTTGACCATAGTAAAATGGTGTGAAGATCACGTTCTCATGAAGGATGTTTCCCTGTCTGTCTTTGAGATCGCCACGGACGAAAAGTGTCATCGAATCGGTCGACAGTTGATAGTCTCCAGCCTCGATCTTCTCTTTGTTCGCCATTGTGAAGTCAGCCAATTGTACCAAGGCGATCTTTGTGATCAGTTCCTGCTGAGCCTGAGTGATGTTGATGTCTTGGTAGACATTTGGCACCATCAGAGTGGTCAGATAGTAACTGACCGCACCTGCCGCCGTGTAGATGTTCCATACGGTCGAGGCGGAATTGTTCACGTTGACGATCGTTCTGTTGACTGCGGTTTGCAGTTCGGTGTATCTGGTCAATCCAGAAGTGACATTTGTGTCGATGGGTGTCCCACCCTCGGGCGAGATACGGATCGATAAGTTGTCATACTGGGAGCCGTCGACAATGACCTTGCCATTGTTGTTCAAGGTTGCCAGTTTGTAGTTGGTGTCTGCCATCATAACGATAGCAGAGGATATCGGTGCCGCATTCGGATCTATGATGTAGACCATATCTCCTGCAAATTGGCGACCCGTCGGTAGTTTATAGATGCCGGGGGAGAATGATCCGAGAGCATCGAGGTCTGTTTTTCCTTCAGGTACAGTAACCGTGGTTCCGTTGAGTGCGGTCAATGTTGCCGATCCTCCGAATGACCAGAAGTCGCCACCCGAAATGTATGCCCTATCCTTTCCCTCAATCGGAGAGACCGAGGTCTTGAGCCATCCGTCGAAATTCGACTTTGAGCCGAAAAACTGTGAACCGTAGTGCCAGTCCAAAGTCATCTTGTTCTGATAGGTTGGTGTGTTGTTCCATGTGGAGAGCCTTTCATTTAGGTTGTGGAAATGCTCCGAGACCTGTGATCCACTGTTTGCCAGCATGTATGCCGCATTCAGATAAACTCCGGCCTCTTCCAAGACCTCGACCGAGTTGTAGGCTTTGTCTTTCTGATACAGCGAGGCGGCTGAGATCTCCGCGTTGCGAATGAAATGCTCGTCTGTGAGTTTCCAGATGTTGATGTAGTTATCGAGTGCGTTACGATAGTACGCGAGACCGATCCCGATACTCTGGGCGACGGATTGTGTCTCCATATTCCGTGTCCATTCATCGTTGCCATGATTGTCTTGCATTGTCAATAGCACATACGCCAAAGTCGCAAGCATCGCTGACGTAAGGAGTATCAATATTATCCCGATCGTGATCGGATCGATAGCATCGACCTCGATGGTAGACTCCTCGTCCACCATGACCGCCATACCTACGGCCGCCAACATCAATATTGCGATGCAGACGACCGCTTGGGCTTGATTCGTTCTTTTGACCTTTTCAGATAATTCCATAAGATCACTTCTTTTTCTTCTTTTTCTTCTTCGGTTTCTTTTCCTTCGTGTGTCCTTTTTTCTTCCTTCCTTTTGCGATCTTCACAACGACGATGATGAAGATGATCGAGCCAACAATGAGAAGAATCAACATCCATGGGAACTCGTCCTTGTCCTCGGGGTTAGGGTCAGGGTCGGGAGTAGGTTGGGGGTTGGGATCATTGGGAGAAGATACAGCGAACGGAATGGAGGAAGTGTAGATCTGACCTCCAACATCCGATGTCACTCTGATCGTTCCAGCGATCGACTCTCCGTAGTCGTATGTTGCCTGATTGCCTGTTATCGTTGCAGTCTCAGGTCCCCAGTTGATCGTGGTCAGACCAGCATACGGTCCATTTACGGTGAGAGTGATGCTTGTTCCATTCGTTACTATTGAGAAGTGTCTCTCCCATTGAGCCTCAAGCGTAATGTCCGATGTTATCGGTGTATTCCAATTCCATGTGGCACCACCGACCTCTTTCCAGCCGATGAATATGCTCGCCGCCTTGGAGAAGTTGGCAGGTGGTTCTGTTGCGAAACTTCCTGAGATAACCTGTTGTGGTGTCACTGATCCCGACCCACCGTTGAGTGAGAAGGACACGGTGTAGAATCCTGACGTTGCATCTACCCAGTATGCATACAGGATCTTCGAGCCTGTTGGTGTGAATACCTGACCTTTCGCATAGTCATTCGTACCTGTTGCTGAATCAGACCATCCAGCCAAAAGACTGTCTGCTTTGTTGAATCCGACAACGGGAAGTACTACATTCTTGCCGGGTTCGATCTTCTGTGTGAGCGATCCCGTTCCGCCGTTTGAGTTATAGGTGATGTTGTATGTCGATGCGCTGGAAGGTACCCAGTAAGCATAGAACGTCACCGTTCCCTCTATGGTGAATATGTAGTTCTTCGCATAGATTGTGTTCGAGTCCGATGACAAGAACCAACCTTCCAGAGTGAATCCCGGGCGTGTGAATCCGTCAGAGGGCAATGTTATCTGACCGTCGGTGTACGCAATGTACGGTTCCACGGATCCAGACCCTCCATTCGCATTGAATATGACGATATTCGGGTTTGCGACCCAGTAGGCACGCAATGTCGTGTTCTTTTCGACAGTGTATATTGAACCGAGGAAATAGACAACGTCGGTCCCATTCACTTTGTCCAGCCACCCGACTTGGGTGTATCCTTCCTTCGTGAACTGCTGTCCTGGAAGAATCACTGCGTTGTTGGGCAGTATATCTGCATAGGGTTGTATGAATCCAGATCCACCCTCATTCGAGAATACGAGTGAATATGTTGTTGCCATTGTTCCATCAGGATAAACGGTTATGACCCAGCAAACCTTGGAGAAGTTGACAATACTGGAAGAAGGTCCAGTGAGTGAAACTTCAACGAGATACGCTCCGGGGGAGGTAGGTGTGCCTGCAAACTCGACCTTGTGAGGCGATGTTATGATGTTGAGCCATGATGGTCCAGAATAACTGACGGAATATTGACTGCCAGTGTACAATGTTTCGAGATAAATGCACCACGCAGTGCTTGTGTTGTGCATATCGGGTTTGTAGACATATTCTTGACCAACCTTTCCGACAGTCGGAGCGTTTGGATCAATGGGTAACGGATACGTTTTCCATTCTGCGTAGAGGGTCACGTCACGCTCTACGGTGTATTCCGCACCGAGATCGTAGAGTGTACCGACGTTGGAGGTTGCCCTCCAACCTGCGAGATAGAATCCAGTATAGTTCATTCCTTCCATAGGTAAAACGATCGAAACACCACCCATGACCTGCTGTTCGGATATCAGACCTTCGCCGCCGTTGGCATCAAATCTGATGTTGAATGGTCCACCAGATACTCCATCCTTCCACATGGCGTAAATGTCCATGTCCCTTGTGGATGCAATTGGTCCCGTTATAGGGGTGGATCCGTCAGATCCTGATGCCCAGTAATAGAATGTCTTGTTGGGTTCTGCCGTGAAAGTACATGCAAGGTACTCGACCGTGGCTCTTCCATTCGAACCCACGGCCGCGAGGATCTCGGCGGTCTCGTCGTAGATGTTGTTGCTGTGGTATGTTATGACGTAATGGGTTCTTTCCCATTGAGCGTACATTGTGACGTTTGTTGTCGGTATGTATTCAGATCCGGGCTGTAACGTTGTTCCGGTGTTGTTTGCTTTCCATCCGACGAATTTCGAATATTGTAGGGAGAATCCATTGTCATTCAATATGACAGAGTTTGTGGTCGTCTGTGGTGACACTGAACCAGATCCCCCATTGCCGTCGTATGATACTGTGTATGATATCGCCTGAGCGGTTACTGTGCATGTCCACGTGATGTGTAGATCTACACCCCCGTTGCCTGTTTGAGGCACGATGATAACTGCTGAGAATGTTCCCGTTGAGGGAGGAGTTCCTGAGACGGTGATCGAGGACGTTCCACTACCGCCAGTAACGTTACTGCGGTTCGATATCGTCATCCATGGTGGCGCAGATATCATTGGTGTTCCTGCTTGCGAAGGATTCAGGTTGTTGGCATAAGTTATTGTTTTCGAGTAGGCTTGACCTGTGACTCCTACATCATCGGGAGCGGTCTGTGTGTAGTGTGTTGGTCCACCATTGTCTTTCCACACGGCGTAGAGAGTTCTGTTGGATGTGAGGCTGAGTCCGGCTGACCCGGGAGTGAACACATTGGATCCGTCCTGATTGAAAGACCATCCAAGAAATTCTTTGCCACTTGGAGGAGTGAATGTGGAGGTGGGCACTTGGCTGGAACTAACACTCGCAGTACCGTTTGATCCAACGTTGAAGTTGATCGAGGACATTGTCCCTGTTCCACCGTTGGGATGGAATGAGAGGACGAAGTACGATTGCTCCCATTGAGCGTACATTGTGACGTTTGCAGTGGGATAGTAGTGAGTTCCGGCACCAAGCATTGCACCTGTGTTGTTCGCTTTCCATCCGACGAATTTCATTTGGGCAGGTGCTGTGAATGTGTTGGCTTTCAACGAAACGTATGACGAGGTTGAATGCGATGCTATCGATCCCGATCCTCCGTTCGAGTTGTAAGAGACCGAGTATGTGACTGCTGTTGCAGTGACTGTGCAAGTCCATGTGAGTTCAAGATCGGAACCGCCACCCGAACCAGCAGGAACGATCACAATGCAAGTGTATGTTCCAGCGGTCGTGGGTGTACCTGTGACCTTTATCGTGGCATTACCGTCTGACGAATGCCCTGTTAGGTTATTCACTGAGGAAATGGACATCCACGATGGAGATTGTATGTACGGTGTGCCGAACGGCCGAGGTGATAGACCGTTGCTGAACACAATGTCTTTTGAATAAGACGTGCCTGTTTTTCCCGTATCATTTGTAACAGGATGAACAAACGCATCCACTTCATCCGATTCGTTGATCGCTACGGCCGTTACAGTGATAGCAAAGACCGCTATGATCAGCACGGATAGAAGTTTGAGATTGATCTTTTTCTTCTGCATGCTTATAGTACTCCACTGTCTAGAACTGATGTCGAAACAGTTGGTACTATGTGATGTGCCAGCGTAAATAAAAGAAGTGAAAAGGGGGAAATTTATGTTCCCTTTATATACGAGTTCTCAGGATCTCTCGGATCTCCTCGGTGTCCTCCGCATTTACGATCTTTTCCCAATCTTTGTCGTCAAGGATCTTCACCATGGCTGTGGCCAGTTTGAGGGCGGCCGTGGTGACATTCATCATGTCCAAGGGAGTGAATACCTTAAGGTGCCGACACAGGTTGATGGTGTATTCGTCGACATGTATCCGGGGGTTATCCTTCACTGCGATGACGACATCGTTCCCGTCGAGGTCACGTTGCATCATTCTCACTCCGATCAAATTTTATTCCGACGTAGATCAGAAGTATCAGGACCCCAAGGAACAGCATGAGGAAATAGTGAGAGATCATTGAATTTACGGTCAATACCCTCGAAACCTCCTGCGAACTGTCCCCTATGCCACGAGAGTTGGTGGTCTCGCAAAAGTAGTAGTCGATACCGTCGTGTGATACACTATGTCCGGTGGCACCCTCAACCGATAATCCGACCGCCACATGTCCCGGCATGATGAATAGAACAGCATCATATTCCATTGTGCGCATCAATGTGAGGAACAGAAGGGACGAGTCCTCACAGTCACCAGTCCGGTGCAGAAGGGTCTCGAGGGGGAACTGCCAGTACTCTCTCTTTCCGTGCGCATCACTGTCCCGGACATAGTCGATGTTCTTCTGGACGAATCGAAGAATGAAGGATGCTCTGTCGAGTTCCGTCATACCTTTGGTCATATCAGAGAGTTTCGAGGCAACGTTCTTGATCACCGGATCCTCTTCTGTGACATACCTCGGCATAATGAAGAGACTCGGACTTCTTGGTATGAGTGTGTTGGTATATCCAGAGATAATGTTCTCGGAGATCTCGATGTCGATGGAATATGCTGTGCCGTCATATTTCCACGAGTAATTCACTTGGTGGATTTCTGCATCGGAATCATCGCCGTAATTGATCTCTCCAATGATGGAAAGGAGGGGAACGATCATCAGTACAACGATTATGGCCGCCAAGGTGACAACCAATACTTTTGCCGGAAGAGACATTCAACCAACCTCCTTGTTGATGTTGCAACGTGAAAAATATACCGAGAATCTGCGTTTGTTTTCAGTTGTACCCTTGTCCTTCCTCCGGCGTGAAGGACAATCCCAAGATCCTCCCCCAGCTGGTCCCTCGTCGATCCAACCTGTTGCCCGGAGTGAGGTTCCGGGTTCGGATTCGAGGATATAAGTGATCAAACGTTCGTAACCCATTTCCTTGCAGATCCTTGCACATGCCGCATAGAGGAATGAACAGGCATTTTGTGTTCCATCGGTACACAGTCTCGTCACTTCCATTGTGAGTCCATTGTCTAAAACACGAGACACTGGACGACCGACGACAGCAATCCCCACCAGCTGGTCATCGATCACCGAGCCGATAGCGAACTTGTATCCGGCAACAGGTCCGTGATGCCGATGGTGGGTTCTGATGTATTCGTTCGTCTCCGATCTGGTGAGAGGTACGGGATGCATGCGAGCGGCAGACATCACGCATACCCCCCTCTGTATTGCACTTCGGTCATGGAACGACCTCCGGGGAAGATTCTTCCGGTGCTGTGTACCAATCGGTTATGAGAGGCTGTTTGGCGACCTTTGTGTTGTAGATGACATTGTACAGTGCCTCAAGAACGGGGACGACGATGGAATTGCCAGCCTGTTTGTAGAGTTGTGTTTTTGACGTTCCCACGGCGACAACCTTGTCGAAAGCATCATCGGTGAAACCCATGAGCCTCCAGCATTCCCTTTCGGTAAGGATCCTGACGGAGTACCATTCCCCTTCATACTCGATATATCCGAGTTCTTTTCGTTCTTCAGGGAGGTTAACTATCACTGCAATCCCCCCCCCTGCGTGAGTATGGTCGGAGTGCTTTGTGGATGCACTCGACCACGAATATCTCCGTTGTTGGGATTGTGAACGTCTATGCCGTCTCCTGGAGAGGCCTCCAGATATCCCAGTTTCGTACCGTTGCGAATGAGGATCTTCACGTAGCCTTTCGTCGTCAGTGAAGGTGACAGGCCGGATGTAGAGTACACCCGATTGTATCTGTCCAGATCCGCAGGGTTGTCGATGTCTCCTACCTTCTCGATCCGGACACGAACAAAGTTGTCCGTCATCCGACCACCTGCTTTCGTTGTGATCGTATGCGTTCGGACTCTCTCTCTCTCTCTCTCTCTCTCTCTCGATTTCAGGGTCTATTGTGGAGAACCTGAAACCGTTGCCAGCATCTTCTTCCATCTTGGACTTCATTACGAACTTGTCGATCTGATGCTGTGTGAGGAAATAGTCGTCCGACACGTCCTCTGTCGGTTCAAGCAGATCTGCGAGAACGATATGTGATTTGATCTTCGGAGGTTCCGATATCACACGGCCGTCCAGACATGAGACCATGAAGTGCCTCTCACGATCTTGTGGAATGCCGTAGTCGGCACTATCGAGTATCATTTCCGAAGAACGGTATCCCAGTGAACTGAGGAATGCGATCCATTTGTTGAGGTCACGACGGTTCTCTTTGTTTTGAACGGCAGGAACATTCTCAGACTGCAATACGTCCGGTAGTTCTCCACGTTCCTTTGCAATGAGAAGTAACCTTTTGATCTCCCAGAGGAGTGCCGAACGGGTATCATCCCCTTCGGACATCCCTCTGCGACATCCCATGTTCGACAGATCTTGACACGGATAAGAATAGGTCCAGAGGTCGGCGGCAGGAAGGTATTCGATCTTCCGGATGTCCCCCAAGTTCAAGGTTGGACCATGAATGGCAACATACGATCTGTATGCGTGCTGATCAATCTCAGATATCGCAACAACGACATGTTCGATGCCGATGTTCTTCAGTGCCTGTCTTTGGGCACCGACACCTGCAAAGAGTTCGATGACCCTTATCATGCAGATCCCACCTGTTTTTCGATCACGCGGTATGTGGTCAGTGAACGGCCAGTCTGAGGGTTGACCTTTGATCCACTTGGGAATATCTTTTCGTCCTTCAGCAATTCACTGATACGAGACGAGACGTTCTTCGGGATCATCTTGGTCTTTTCGGCGACATCAAGGTAACTCACATCGGGATTGTTCCTGATGCAGTCGAGGACCTTGGCTTGACGGTCCTCAAGATCCGGTATTGCGTAGTACGCCTGTACAGATTCCTTTGTGACCGTCAAGTCACCACCTCCTCGGTCGGATGTTTGGGGTCTGGAGGTGGAGATTCCTCTACGTTGTCAGGATCCCAACGGCGATATCCGATACGGTCGATGTGACCACAGGCCTGTGCAGTGTTCAGATCGATGCCGTACTCAATGCAATAAAGCATGAACTGAGCGGATGATGCACCGACCGAGACAACTTCTTCGTCCTTTGGAGGGAGGAAACACTGTGAGCATGTGAAGAAACGCTTGTTCAATGCCCAGTACGGAGCGAGTGTGGCGGATGCAGATTCGAACTGATCCGTGATGGCCATCATGCACTTCTTGAGGTACTTTTTGAGATAATCTCCACCACTCAGTCCCTTTGCATCGGAGGGTTGTTTCTTGCCTGTCCACCTCCATTCTCTTTTTCCGTCACCGACATCAGTGTTTGTCAGGCCGTAGGCTTTCACAATCTTGCCTTGGCCGCACTTCTCCCACATCCGTGAGATCTCCATCTGTTCGATGTCCTTGTCCTCACTGAAGAGGTGGTTGCGACCGAAGAGCAGAATGTGAAGATGAAGAAGTCCTGTTTTCGTGTATTCACAGGCACAAATGTACTTCGGCCGTTTGGAACGTCCACCGATCTTCACGGTGAGGCACTGCATGAAATGGTTCCATGCGATGCTCATGTGCCGATTTGCATGGAAGAGGTTGGGGAACCTCTTCGGATCTGTGGTCAATGTGAGGAAAACTGCATCCTTGAAATCGTATTCGGGGTTGTAGAGGGTCTGATCGTGGGCATATTCGTACCTTCGGAGACGTTCGAGACCTTTTTTGTAGTCGTTGAATCTTGTGGAGTAATCACTTCCGACCGTCTCTCCGGTGATCTTGTTCATTAAGACAATGATCTTCTGGATAGAATCGTCGGAGTACAACTGGAAGAGATTCATCAGATGCCGGGCATCATGGTAAGGTCCCTGACTGTGGCGTTTCAGTTCTCGATCTCTTTTGTTTTCCTCATAATCGAGCATCTTGACACCCATGAGGAAGTTGATAGCGGCTTTTCGTGGACCGTGGGCGTTCTTCGGCATAGCGAAGATGTCTTGACGCGACTTCTTCGGTTTGGGGGGTTCGATTACACTGTTGGAATTTTGCAACTTCCCATTATCAAGTACAGTTCCGGCGACCCCAAAAGCAGATGGTTCAACGTCCCTCTTGATCACCGCGAGGACTTTTTCCTTGTCGATTTCTATCCAAAACAGTCCATCTGAGCCTTTTTTTGCTGTTGCGAGACCCATAGTATTTAAAGAGCGAGCCGCACGGTACAATCTCATGTAAAGTGTCTTAGGTTGGTAGTGACGGTACCCTTCGAGGGTTTGTACGTCAGATATCACTACTGGTAAAGTTACGCGGTTGTGGTTTCTGAAAGCGACCTCGATGATCTTCCTTTCCTCTTTGGAGAGATCAGAGAGTGTGAGGAATGATCTCTCGGCATCGTGACGTTCCTGATCGATGTCAGCGGTCATGGCCTCGTCCATGTAGGTGAGGTCGATGTTCTCCGGGCATTCCTCCCATGAAGGAACGTCGCCGTCGAGGGTTGGGTGCAACAATCCAACCTCGGGTTCGGGCACCGGAGGAAGAGGGGGAACCTTTTTGTTGAGATTGTCTGCGGCAATACGGATCCTTTCGAGGCTGATGCAGATCGCAGATCCGGAGAACTTGGGAGTTCCTACGAAAAAGGTACCGAATCCACGGACTATGAGACGGTGTGCCGCTCTCGTCATTTCCAACTCGATACGTTTGAAAGTGTAGTTCTCCCACTTGTCATAGGTGTGTGTTTTCTTCACGATCAGGTCGAGAGGGATGTAAAGCCCTTCGTGGTCGTGCTGAGTGATGTACTTCTCTATCTCCTCCCATTTGGCAGGAAAGTCGTGTGTGGTGTAGTATTCCGTTACATCGGGCAGTCTGAATACATCCGACACCGAACGTTTTTGCTTTGAGGAGGGGTTTCTCTCCTTTTGCATCTGGGCGGCAACGAGTTCGAGATATGCCCGGATGATGTCACGTTCGTGGCTCTCCAATTCGAGGAGGCTGATGTCTGTCATTACTTCGACCGGGTGCATCAGACCACTCTCGGGACAACCTTGGGGACATAATCCCCATTTTTGAACATCTGGAGCATGACATGGCCAGCAACCCTTGTGTCAGAGAGGGCACGGTGGTCTTGCTTGCCATTGATACCTGCCGGATCGCCGGCTGTGATGATGTCGTAGGCCTCCTGCAATTTCGGGAACTTGTATCCGACACCTGTTGCACGAGGGACCTTGCAGACCGGGACGGCGGCTTTCATTATGTCCGTGACCTCTGCGAAGAGGGTGTTGAAGTTCCACGGGGAGTGGTAGAGGAACTTGACCAGATCGTAACCAGTGTTGAATGCGGTCACGTATCTTCCGAAGAGGATGGGAAGAAGGTCATTAATCACAGTGTTCGGCCGTGGTGCATTGAACACATCGATCAGAGTCAAGTCCGTGTTCTCGAAGATCCATGCGTGTTGACGTTCTTCCGACCATGTGGAAATGTCATATCCGACCATTGACGAATAGACATCCTCAACTGTCTCTTTGACGAAGTTGACCTTGGAAACTCCGATATCGACAATAACGTCCACCGGGTATCCATCCAACCCTGTCGTCTCCGTGTCGATGACATAGACTTCAGCGATGGTCGACATTCAGACCACCTTTGGATGTGTGATCTCGATTTCGACCATGCCGGAGAAAGGGTATAACATCCTCAGGGTGTAGTTCTCTTTCGGGACGGAACAGATAATGCCTGCGTGCGAGGCAGTGTCCGTAACGGTCAGAGTCCTGCGAGGGATCAAACTCTGACCCCCTTCGATGCCTTTTGATGACGGTAAATGATGCCCTCGATCTCAGGTTGAGACAGATTACACTCGACCATCACTCCGGGATTGTTCGTTATCTCTTCGTCAAATCTATGACATCCGATGCACTGGCCATCAATGATGACAGAGGCCTCGACAGGGCAGTCGAGACCTATCTTGAGGTGGCATTTGACGGATGGAACTTGTCCAGCAGTCACTTTACCACCTCACGAGGGTTCAATTCTCGGAATTTGGCGACGAAATTATGTTGTTCAGAATTAGATCCAAAAATGGGGTGAGCCAGTCTGGAAAGGCGGGCCTGAAGGGATTCGAACCCTTGGCCGATCGATTAAGAGTCGATCGCTCTACCTAGCTGAGCTACAGGCCCCGTATGTCACGCGATTGCATCCTGATTAATAAAACTGTCTGTTTTGTCGCTTTGTGCGATATAGCAATATTGCGTGAAATCCAAATTAATATATCTCTATGCAACTATGTTCAATCCAATGAAAGAGCTTAGGGTAAGGGATCTGATGACCACGCAGGTGGTCACTGTTAAGCCGACAGACACAATCAAACGTGCCATACTTAAATTCGCGGTCGACAACATAACGGGTGCGCCTGTAGTTGACAACAGGAATCATATTTTGGGGATCATATCCGAAAATGACGTTTTGGAATTGATCCTGAAGTACCAAGACGAGTTGGATAAAGACAACAAATATCACGCGTTGCTGAGTACTCCGATGGACGGGGAGATAACAGACGAACTTGTTGCAAAGGCCAATGAGGCAATATCCGAGATGAAGGTAGAGGACATAATGACCCGAAGCGTTCTCACAACTACGCCGGACGGAGAGATCATCGAAGCCCTGAAGTGCATGATGAGGCTCAACGTGAACAGACTGCCTGTGTTGGAACAGGGCGTTCTCGTGGGTACGATCTCCAGATCCGATATAATCTTCTACATTTACAAGAAAAAGGTCTGAGTCGATGTTCGAGGTCCACGTCCTGGCCAGCGGCAGTGACGGGAATTGCACCGTGATCGAATTCGATGACGAAGCGATAATGATAGACGCGGGCATAAGTTGCAAAAGAACGATGGAGCTCATGAACCAGGAAGGGTTCGACCATAAAAGACTCAAAGCCCTTCTGATAACCCACGAGCATTCCGACCACATCGCGGGAGCCGGACCGGTATCGAGGAAGTTCGATATTCCCGTCATGTGCAACCGAGCGACCTTCGACAGCAGTTGTTTCAGTAAGGTCGTTTATTCCGAGATAAGGACGATGAGTTCCTTCTGCGTGGGTAATATGGAGATCACTCCTTTGCCGACATCGCATAATGCGGCCGAACCCAATGCGTTCCTAGTTGAAGCCGAAGGGAAAAAGGTCCTGCTCGCAACGGACACGGGAATACTGACGTTCCAGGTGGAACACGCGTTGGCGGAAGCGGATGTTGCGGTCATCGAATCCAATTACGATAAGAAGATGCTTGTCGACGGTCCCTATCCGCTGTATCTGAAACGACAGATCGCCAGCGATAAAGGGCATCTCTCCAATGTGGACTGTGCGGGAGCGATAAAACGCACTGCAAAAGAGAACAGACAGATATTCCTGGCACATCTGAGCAAAACGAACAATGAACCCGATCTTGCAAGGGAGACCGTCGCGGAGATAACAGGAATGAAACGTCTTAAGATCGATTGTTTGGAATTTCAGGGAGACACCAGGACGCTCAGGGTGCAGGGTTGAGAGGAACCGCTTTTTCCCGGTTGATCAAAGCCTCTGCCATTGCCTTCGGCATTCTTACGATATCTTCCTTCGTCAATTCGTAATTTCTGTCCGGACCGGAAAATGTGGGCAGATCCTCAAGAATGCGGATGACCATCATATCATCTGTATTATCGGGGACGGGAGTTTGTATGTCCTCTTCAGGCATTTGTTCCGGTTCCGCGACATCATATTCATCATCCGGTATGTAGGGAGGCATTTCCCCAGAGGCTTCCGGTTCCACTTTTTTGGGAGGTGTTTTGTCAATGACGACATCTCCCTTCGATGCAGGTTCCGGATCTATCGGAGGGGTTTCGAACCGTTTCTTTCCGCTGAGCCTTTCGACAATGTTCACGTGGCGCCGCGAATAGTCCAGAATGGAGTTGTAATACTCTTTTTCTTCCGGGGTGAGGTTATCCAGGACATTCTGCCCCCCTCTGGCTCCCAAAAGTGCGAGAGAACATATTTTCTCCATTCTGATCTCCGTGATCTCTTTGGACAGGTCGTTTGCCCTCTTTCTGCGTTGATTCGCCCCCTCGCAGAACAATGATTCCGAATCGATGGACAGTTGTTTCTCGTATTCCAGTCTGAGATTGATCAACAAAGCTGCCATTATCGGATAAAGGTCTTTCCGTACAGCCGAAAGTGTGGCTGTTTTCTTCTCTATACGGTAGACCGAGCTGAGGTCTTCGAAGGAGAGTGCGTCGGAAAGATTCGACATAATGACCCTTATTTCATGTCGATATATGGTTTTATTGTAGAGCACGGGGGAAAGAACGATATTCGTTCCGAGACATATCGCACTATGAGGCCCGAAGACATCTCGAAAAGAGTATCCGGCGGAGTGGAATTTTACGTCATGGTATCTCCGAGGTCCAGCAGATCGGGTGTCGAGGGCATCGACGAGTGGAGGAAGAGATTAATCATCAAGGTCAAGGCGCCTCCTCTCGACGGAAAAGCGAACAAAGAAGTCGAAGAGGTCATGAAAGGGATCACCGGGTGCAGATCGGAGATAACCGCAGGGCACACGGACAGACAGAAGACGGTGTTCGTCGAAGGAGACCCGGATGTGATCCTGTCCAAGGTGGGAGAAAGCCTGTGAACGATAAGGAACGTCTCGAGAAGATACAAGAGGTCCTTTCGGAACTGTCGGTGCTGGCAGAGGATCACGTTCTTCTGATCGAAGGGCTGAAGGATAGAAGATCGTTGGAAACGTTGGGGATAGAAGGCACGATGTTCATGATACAGTCGGAAGGAGGTCCCATGAAAGCGGCGGAATTCGTGTACCGCAGTAATAGGAAAGCTGTGATATTGACCGACTGGGACAGAAAAGGCGGTACGATCGCATCGGAATTGTCCAAACAATTATCGTCTCTGGGCGTTGAATACGATACGTCGATAAGAGCAAAACTTTCTGTTCTTTGCAAGAAATATGCCAAGGATGTGGAATCGTTGGATTCGGTGGTCGAGAGATTGACGGCGGATACAAGTGCTATTAAAACAGATGATATGATACCGTAAAGGTGAAAAGATTGAGGGGAGCATTTCTTGTTATCGAAGGGATAGACGGGGCAGGTAAATCCACGCTTTGCGAGATCCTAAAGGATTCTTTGGAAAGTGAAGGGAACAAGGTCATAGTGACACAGGAACCAACCCGTGATGAGATAGGCTCCTTTATAAGAAGAGGAGATGTGAAAGGAATATCCCAGAAAGGCGAAGCACTCCTGTTCGTTGCGGATCGCGCAGTCCACACCGAAAGGATCGAAAAATGGGTGGAAGAGGGGAACATCGTGATCTGCGACAGATATTTCGCGTCCACCGTCGCCTATCAATCCGTATCCCTCAACGGAGTAGCTTTGGAGAAAGAATGGCTTGTATCCCTCAACATACCGGTGATCAGGGAACCAGATCTGACGGTCCTTCTGGATATCGATCCGGAAAAAGGACTTGGTCGTATTGGGGGAAGAGGCGAGATAAGTAAATTCGAGAATGCCGAATATCTCAAAGGAGTACGGAAGGCATATCTGGAATTGGCGGAAGAATTCGGATTCGTCGTGATGGATGCCGAAAGGGATCAGCGGGGTCTGTCGAAAGAAATAATAGAGAAACTCAAGGAGAGATTGTGAATGCATCCGTCCGAAGAAATATATTGTGAGAAAAGCAACAGACTCAGAGGAAAAACAATAGTACTGGGAATAACCGGAAGCATAGCGGCAACCGAATGTTTCGCCGTCATAAGGGACATGGTCAGACACGGTGCGAAAGTTGTTCCGGTCATGACGGAGAGTGCAACAAAACTCGTTGCACCGGACGCGATAGAATTCGCATCGGGGATGAAACCGATAGTATCGATGACAGGACAGACCGAACACATAAAATATCTCGGGGACCCGACCGCCGCGGATCTTTTCATAATCTATCCTGCGACAGCTAATACGATATCCAAGATCGCAACGGGGATAGACGACACCTCGGTCACATCCATGGCGACGGTCGCGATAGGTTCCAACATACCGGTGGCGGTGGCACCCGCAATGCATCTTTTCATGTATGCCAACCCTGCAGTGGTAAAGAATATGGAAACCTTGAGATCATGGGGAGTCCATGTGATCGGCCCTCATTCCGACGGCATACGTGCCAAAGCAGCATCGAGAGATGAGGTCGTATCATGGGCGATAAAACTCCTGTCCAGGAACGATCTGTGGGGCAAGCGCGTGCTTGTCATAGGAGGAAGAAGCGAAGAACCCATTGATTCGATGAGAATGATAACGAACCGTTCGACGGGACAGATGGCAGTCGCACTGGCACAACGCGCATTCGAGCGTGGTGCAGAGGTGGAACTATGGATGGGAGGACATACGGTCCCCCTTCCCGATTTCATTCCGGTGAGAAGATTTATCACTGTTTCGGATCTGGTTAAAATGGTGGATTCCATTGATCACGATATGGTGATCGTACCCGCCGCGTTGGCTGATTTTACGCCGTCCGAGGCGAAAGAAGGAAAGATACCGAGTGACAAAAGTTTCGAAATGGTATTGCAGCCTGTTCCGAAGGTTCTCCCTCTCATTCGCAAGAAATGCGACAAGGTCGTCGGATTCAAAGCGGAGTCCGGACTGGATTTGAAGGATCTGGAGATCAAAGCGAAGACAAGGATGAACGAGTACGGATTGACGGCGGTCGTTGCCAACGATATCGACGATGCCGGAAGATCGACATCATCGGTCATTCTGGTGACCGAAAGAGTATCCAGGAACATCACGGGCACCAAAGCCGAGGTATCGGACGATATACTCGATTTCTGTGCGGAAGTAATATGATAAGGGCATATTGTCCGGCACATATAACGTGCTTTTTCAAACCGATGGAATCATCCGATATACTGGCGAAAGGATCGTTGGGCGCAGGCATTCGTTTGGAATCGGGAACCTTTGTGTCGTTGGAAGAAAGGACGGGCGATACGAGAATATCGCTCAACGGAGTTCCCACGGATGCCAAGATAACCCGGAATGTTCTGAAGAGGATGATCCCGGAAAAAGGGGTCGAACTGAACATAGAGACACAGCTCCCCCTCGGACAAGGGTTCGGTATGAGTGCTTCCGGAGCAATCGCCGCCGCGTTATGTGCGGCAGAGATGTTCGGTGCAAGCAGATACGAAGCATTCACGGCAGCGCACATTGCGGATATCGAGGGAGGAGGAGGCCTGGGAGATGTGGCCGCTTTGATGACGGAAGCACACCAGCCTGTTCGGGTAAAGGCGGGTATACCTCCGAAGGGGTCGATCATTGACACAGGACTATCATTCGACAGGGTCACGGTTGCCATACTGGGTCTTAACATGAAGACCTCGGATGTCCTGAGGAACGAGAACAGGTACGATGCCATATTATCTGCAGGCGGATCATCAGTCGCCGATTATCTGAAAGACGCCACCGAGGAGCGTTTGTTCGATATCTCGAACGCTTTCTCCTCTGTATCGGGGGTCGAACAAAACAATGTCACCGATGCCATCGGAAGATTGAGGGAAAAGGGAATAAGATCGGCAATGTGCATGTTGGGCAACTCGATATTCTCCGAGGTTTCCGAGGATGAGATAAAGGAGGTGCTGGGGGAGGACATCCGAACATTCTCTACCCGGTCTACGGACGAAGGCGCCAGGATCATTCGAAAAGTGTGAAAAGGACATCGTCCTCTCCGACGTCGAAAAGACCTATTCTCGCGCCGCAGTCCAGCCATCCGTGTGCGTAATTGACCGCTGCAAAAGCTGTTACGAGATCTCCCGATTCTCTGAAATGTTTGGCATCGTTATGGTACGAGATCGCCATTTTCAGGAAATCATCGGCCAATTTCCTGTTGTAAGAACGTTCCGGAGCCGCTATCTTGATCTTATCCAGAGCTTTCTGGGTTATGTCGAGATACCGATCTATCTTTTCTTCGGTGACAACGTTCTGCATAAGGGATTATGCACCAACAACGATAAAATGGTAGTTGTTCGCAGGGCTGCCTCATGCGTATGTAATTATAATACCATGCGAATTATGCCACCATGATAGTGGTTGGGGGATCATCATCGAGGGATCTAGCGAAGGAATTGTCACGCCTTTTGGGTTGTCGGTTCGTACAGGCGACGACAACAAGATTCCCGGATACCGAATGTTATACCAGGATTGACAGTGAAAAATTGGACGACGACGTCGTGATAGTGCAGAATACCTATCCAGATTCCAATCTGATCGAGATGTTCCTTCTTCAGGACGCGGTCAAGAAAATGGGCGCCAAGACAATAACTCTGGTGATACCGTATTTCGGATATGCCAGACAGGACAGGGTATTCAAACCCGGAGAGCCGGAAAGCGCAAAAGTGATGACGAAACACCTGGGCATGGTTTGCGACAGGGTGATCACCATAGATATCCACAAGGAAACTGTTCTGGACCATTTCGATTGTCCCCACAGGGATCTGAAAGCGGCTTCCGCGATCGCAGACCAATTCAAAAACAAGGGAATAGATCTGGTGCTCTCGCCGGACCTGGGTGCCAAGAACCGTGCACAATCCGTGGGAGAAAGAATGGGAGTCCCTTACGATCATTTGGAAAAGATAAGACTGTCCGGTTCGGACGTTAAAATATCCCCAGCGAAGATGGATTGCAAAGGAAAGAACATCCTGATAGTGGACGATATGATATCGACCGGCGGAACAATCGTGGCGGCAAAACAGGCATTGAAGGAGGCCGGAGCGAAGAGCGTCTCGGTCGCGTGCACGCATGGGATATTCGTGAACAACGCGCTGGAACGCCTGACGGGGAATTCTCTGGATGCGGTGTTGTGCTGCAACACACTGGAGAACAAAGTGTCTCACATTTCCGTGGCGGGAATAATCGCGGATGCATTGAAAGACGAATGGTGATCGTTTGGAAAAAGAGGATAATTTCAACGATTGGTACATAGATATCGTAGAGAAAGCGAATCTTTCGGACAAGAGATATCCCATCAAAGGGATGAATGTGTGGACGCCGTACGGCTGGAAGATAATGAGGAATATCGACACATACATCCGCAAGGAACTGGACGCTACAGATCACGACGAGGTCTGTTTCCCGCTCATGATCCCGGAAACAGAGTTCAAGAAAGAGAAAGACCACATCAAAGGGTTCGATTCCGAGGTGTATTGGGTCACTCACGCGGGACTCAACGAATTGGATGTCAGATTGGTCATAAGGCCCACATCGGAAACTGCGATGTATCCGATATTCGCTCTTTGGGTAAGATCGCATCAGGACCTTCCGCTTAAGGTGTATCAAATAGTCAACACATTCAGATATGAGACAAAGCAGACGAGAGCTTTCATCAGAGTGAGAGAGATCCACTTCTTCGAGTCTCATACTTGTCACGTAAGCGAAGAGGACGCACAGAGACAGGTCGACGAGGATGTGGAAATACTTGCGAAGATATCAAAGCGCCTCTGCCTTCCGTATTTCCTCTCGGTTCGTACCGACTGGGACAAATTCCCGGGTGCCCACTATACGATAGGGATAGACACCGTGATGCCTAACGGAAAGACACTGCAGATAGGTTCGATCCATCACTACAGGACAAATTTCTCGGAACCTTATGAGATCACGTATGAGAACGAGGAAGGAGAACACAAACACGCTCATCAGACCACTTACGGCATGAGCGAAAGGTTGTTGGGGGCAGTCATCGGAGTACATTCTGATGATAAGGGACTGGTGATGCCTCCAGACATAGCGCCTTTCCAGATCGTGGTGATCCCGATAATTTCGAAGGATAACGGAGAGAAGGTCGGTGCGGCATCGAAGAAGCTTGTTGAGACACTTACCGATCACGGATTCAGAGTGAAGCTCGATGAAAGGGACGCGAGACCCGGCAGTAAGTACTATGATTGGGAGATAAAGGGAGTGCCGCTTCGGTTGGAGTTGGGAGGCCGCGATATCGAGAACAACGTCGTAACTTTCGCGAGAAGGGACAACGGAGAGAAAGGGACCATAGACCTGCAATCGGTGGGTTCGGGGGCAGGATTGATCCTGGATATGATATCGAGATCCATGTTGGAGAAAGCAAAGGACATACAAATGTCGCATGTCCACGATGCGGATTCCTTAACGAATATCCCGGAGGACAAGATCATCAGACTGGGTTGGTGCGGATGCGAAGAGTGCGGACACAAGTTCGAAGAAACAACAGAATTGAAAATGCTGGGTACGACATATTTGTCCGAAGAGTACAAGGGTAAATGCATAATTTGCGGAAAACCCGTCAATAAGCCGACATATGCAGCTCGTACAATGTGATACCATGTCTATCGAAGAGGGAGAGACAGTATATCTTGCGGATGATTCCGGAAAAAGGATCTGGATCAAAGTAGCATACGATATGTTGAAGATCGGAGCGATAGGGACGTTGGACGGCAGTCGTTTCAAAGACTTAGATGACGGGTCCCGCATGAACGTTGCGGGAAAAGAATACACTGTGTTCAGACCGGGGGTTCTGGAATTGATCGGATCTCTGGACAGAGGTGCGCAGATAATAACCCCGAAGGATGCCGCGACAATAGTACATAATTGCGACATCCGTCCCGGAAAGAGCGTACTGGAGGTTGGTGCGGGATCGGGAGGATTGACCACGGCGTTGCTTTGTGCGGTGGGATCCGAAGGAAAGGTACACACGATAGAACTCAAAGAAGAGAACGCATTGCGGGCGCTGAAAAATCTTCGCCGTACCGGATTGGAAGAGAAGTGGTCATATACCACGGGGGATGCAAGGAGCACTCCTGTGGACATTCTCGCGGATGCGCTGGTCATGGATATGCCGGACCCGTGGTTGGCACTGGATAATCTCTGCAGAAACCTGAGGTCAGGGGGAAGGATCTGTGCATATGTTCCCAACATGAATCAGGCGGAGAGCATCGTTGTTGCTTTGAGAGAGGGAGGATTTCAAGAGGTATATGCTCTTGAGAACATCCAGCGGGAACTGGAAGTACACCCTGGAGGAGTCAGACCATCTTTTGACACACTGGGTCATACGGGTTACCTCATATTTGGCAGAAAGGCGGAAGGATCCGCCGTCAAACCAAAGTGAACGGTACAGATAGAACATTTAATTATTGTCAAGCATTACACCAACCAATGGCAATAATCGACATCAGGATCGATCTCAAGAAAGGAGTGGCTGACCCCGAAGGGAACAACACGAAAAAGACGCTCGAAGCTTTGGATTTCAAAGGCATCAAAGAGGTCAAATCGGTGAAAGTGTTCGAGATCACTTTAGATATGCCCCCCGAGGAAGCTAAGAAATGCGGAGAGGAAATGTGCAGGAAATTGCTCGCGAATCCCGTCATACAGACCTTCAGCGTAACGGTGAGATGAACAATGTCCAAAAACGGGCTTGTGAAGAGAAGGAACGTTCCCTTCGAGTTGTTCGATATAGACGTGATCTCGGCAAAGGACGAGGATCTGAAGCAGATATCCGATGAGATGAGTTTGAGTCTTTCACTCGACGAGATGAAAGCGATCAAATCTCATTTCCAGAAGGAAGGCCGAAATCCCACAGACGTTGAACTTCAGGCATTGGGACAGGCATGGAGCGAGCATTGTTGCTATAAAAGTTCAAAACTGATATTGAAAGAATTCGTTTTCGGCATCGATCGGGAAGACGTGCTCTCGAGAGGGGATGCAGGAGTAATGGAATTTGATGATGACCACGGATACGCATTAAGAGTGGAAAGTCACAATCATCCTTCCGCCATAGAACCGTACGGAGGCGCGGCCACGGGAATCGGAGGGATCCTCAGGGATGTCGTTTGCATGGGAGCCCAACCAATAGGATTGGCGGACCCGCTTTGTTTTGGTCCGATCGATCTCAAAGAGGCACCCCCCGGAGTAAAACATCCCCGTTATCTGATGAAAGGAGTTGTCTCCGGAATAAGAGACTACGGCAATCGCTGCGGAATACCAACGATCACGGGAGGTTTCTTCTTCGACGAAAGATATACCGGAAACTGTCTGGTCAACGTCGGATGCATAGGCATAGTGAAGAAGAAGGATCTCGCGTTGAATTATGCGGGCGGCCCCGGAGAAATAATGATATTGATAGGTGGACGTACTGGAAGGGACGGGATCCATGGAGTGAATTTCGCATCTAAGGATCTGACGGAGACATCCGAGGACGATTCGAGAGGATCGGTGCAGCTCGGTGATCCGATAGTGAAGGAGCCGGTCATCCATGCGTGTTTGGAAGTGAACGAGAAACATCTCATCACGGGAATGAAGGACCTCGGAGGAGGAGGCCTGAGTTGCGTCGTGGGAGAAATGGCACTTGCAGCGGGATGCGGGGCGGATGTAGACATGGAAAAAGTTCCGTTGAAAGAGACGGGACTGGCACCATGGGAGATCTGGGTCTCCGAATCTCAGGAACGAATGATGTGCACATGCAAGGAAGAGAATGTGAAGGAGATCCTGGAGATCTTTGATATGTGGGATGTGATCGCCACACCGATCGCCAGAACAACGGATTCTTCCCGCATGCGCCTCTTCTGGGAAGGAGAGCTCATGTTCGATATGGACCTGGAATTCTTGACCGGCGGGCCTGTGTACAACAGACCATATGTTCTTCCCAAGGTCTCGACCAAAGACGGGGAAGTATTCCCGAAGATACCAGGACACGACAAAGTGATCAAAGCCTTGCTTTCGGATTACAATGTGGCTTCGAAAGAATGGGCGATCAGACAATATGATCACGAGGTTCGCGCTGCGACCGCGGTCCATCCGATGGTCGGAAAAATGAATCGCACGGGTCCCGGGGACGCATCCGTCCTTATACCCGTGAAAGGCAGTTTGAAGGGATTGGCGGTGGCTACCGGATGCAATCCCTGGTTCACTTCGCTGGACCCATATAAGGGAGGAATGTCAAGTATCGATGAGGTTTGTAGAAATCTGATTGCCGTGGGGGCCAAGCCTAACGCGTTCACAGATTGTCTCAACTTCGGAAACCCAGAGAAGCCTGAAAGGTTGGGGGAATTCAGAGAAGCGGTGAGAGGAATAGGAGAGATCGCAAGAGAACTCAATATACCCATCCCTTCTGGAAACGTGAGCTTGTACAACGAATCCTCGTCTGGGACATGTATACTCCCGACACCGATGATAGTCGGTTGCGGAATAATCGACGACGTGCGAAAAGCAGTCACCGCGGATCTCAAGGGAGAGGGAAACAACCTGTTCGTTGTCGGCAGCACCAAAGACGAGATGGGCGGATCGTTGCTGTTCCGCAAGTTCGGCGGAGAAGGGGGAAACGTACCCGGAGTAGAGATATCCAAATTGAGTGAGTTGATGGATAAGATGTTGGCAGCCATGGACAGAAAACTCGTTCTGAGCTGTCATGATTGCTCTGACGGGGGACTTGCCATCGCGGTAGCGGAGATGTGTATCTCGGGGGAAATAGGCGCTGACGTGAAAGTGAATGTGATTCATGACGATGTGAATGTTGCATTGTATTCGGAAAGCAATTCCAGATGGATCGTGGAAGTATCGAACGATCACACGGAAGAGTTAAGGAATATATTCGGTAAAGATGCGGTACATCTCGGCAAGACCGGGGGAAAAGGCCTGAAGATAGCCGGTATCGACCTGTCATTGGAAGAAATGAGGTCTGCCTGGAACGATCCGGTTTGGAAAATGTTGGGAGGTGTTTCAGGATGAAGCCCGAAGAAGTAAGGGTATGCGTACTCAGGATAGAGGGTACGAACTGCGAGGATGAGATGGCAGACGCGTTCCAAATGGTCGGGGCATCACCTGAAAAGGTACATCTGAAACAGCTGATCGGACAGGCACCCGCGGGAATGAAAAGGGACCTGAGCGATTACGATATACTTGCATTGCCTGGTGGATTCTCCGCGGGAGATTATGTCAGAGCCGGTGCGATATTCGCCGCAAGGATGAAGAGTGCCATCGGACCGCAATTGAGAAAATTCGTGGAGGACGGGAAACCCGTGCTTGGGATATGCAACGGATTCCAAATATTGGTGGAACTGGGATTACTGCCCGCACTGGAGGAGACCATGTCCTCCGAGCCTACCGCCGCGTTGTATACGAATGATTCCGGAAGATTCGAATGCAGACCAACAGTGCTTAGGAATGATAACAACGGCAAGTGCATGTTCACGTCTCGTATACTTAAGAAAACGACTCTGATGATACCATCCGCTCACGCGGAAGGAAAATTGATGAGCATGGATCCGCAATTCATCGAAAAACTCATCGATAACGACCAGGTAGTTTTCAGGTATGTCAAAGACGACGGTTCCAAAGCGGAATATCCTTGGAATCCGAACGGTTCGGAATCCGATATTGCCGGGATATGCAATCCTTCAGGCAATGTCATGGGAATGATGCCACACCCGGAGCGGGCGATGACAAGATTCACACATCCAGATTGGACCAGGGGATACTCGTCACAAGAAGGCGACGGCGTGATGATATTCGAATCGGCGGTAAGGCATCTCACGAAATGATCATATCTTGATTTTGATGTCCACGCGGTCTCCGTTGCCGGTGTTGAGCGTCCTTCTCAGATGGTATTGACATACGATCTCGATGATGTCATCGTAATGTGTTCTTTCGGGTATCACGATGGCACATTCTATATTGCGGATCTTCGCTTTGTGCGCGATGACCTTACCGAAGCTCCTTCCGTCCTTGTTGAATCCGTTGACGTATTCACCCGGAGTACTTCGAACGATGTCCAACTTTCCGAGGTCTTCTTTGTCTATCATGATGTTCAGGGTACCTTCGTACGGCTTGAATCCGAGTTTATCCTCGAACTGCTCCATGTATTCTCCCTGACAGATGTAATAGCCGCCTTCCCCCATGCCTTCCGTGACTATTCCGTGTAAAGTTATCTGATCGTTGTGCTCAAAGATCCTGCGATATTCGCTGTACTCCTGCTTGAGTTCATCAATTCCTTTCGGAGTAAGTTTTATCCTCTGTTTTCTGGCACCTAGATCTCTCGCTATGAGTTTTTCGTCGAGAAGTTCCAAGATACGTTTCGATGCGGACTGCTGACTCATCTCCAGAGCATCGCCTAACTCTCTTGACGACAGGACAACGTATTCATCCATCCCTCCGAGGAGGGCTATTTTCCTTAATGCGAAGGTAAATTTTGAATCCACGTACCAATATTATTGTACTAGAATTTAAATCTACTGAAAAATTGGTATATATTTGAGGTGTTGGTTTTGTAACGACGGGGGATTCATATGTTACGGATAAGTAGCTGAAACCTGCCAAATAATAGGGAGAAGTAAAAAATTAGTTAGAAAATGGGCCCCGAGGGCACCATTGTTTAGAATTTGTACCTGTTCAGCCAAACCTTTGATGAGGGGAATGCCAAGGTGACCACGATCATGGCACCTATCGCAATGAGAACCAGACCGTACAAAGGTTCCACGAGTTCAAAGATCACACTTGCCGCAATGATCCCTATCGTGAGGAATGACATAAGGGTAAGGACATCCCACGACCATTGATTGTTCTTTGTAAGTGATCCTGCCAAGGCAAAGAACAGAACGGCGAACAACATGTATATTCCCATTACGGAAATGGAATCTGCGTTTGTTTCGAAGAAAATAGCGAGGCACATGATACTTATCATTCCTCCGATGAGTCCCAGTGCGCATCCCGCTTTCACATTTTTTGGTACTGTATCCATTTTTGCACCACCTGCTTTGTAATCTCCACGGAGTAATTAATCCTTCCCGCGGGTAATTATCATTCTGACACTTTCCGTCAGGAGCCATATCGCTATCAGGAATACGCCGTACGCCTCGAGTTCTGCCACCGTGTAGTTCAACATCATTGCCACAAGGACGCACACGAAAACTATCGATATCCCGGACAGCATCTTGCGATCCGCGATCCAGTTGGCTGCGGCCAATGCAATCATCGAAAGCAGAAGGAAGAGCGCCATCGTTCCTGCCACGTAGTTGTGGAGGTTTCCGTTGCCCACGTCCATGGTCACGAGACCTACGAGTGCAAGCATGGCACCCGCGATCATCAGAAGTACGCCTCCGGCCTGGTAGCCCGAGTTTTTTGCACAGATGATATTTCCGAAACCGAACAAGGCTATCAATGCACCGGAAATGATGCAACAGCCATAGTTGAAGAAGTATCGGGCATCGGTATCCGATATGCCGAACTCAGATAGTGTGTTCTCCGCAAAGGTCCACGAGGGGTCCATTGCTATTGCACAGATCCAAGAGATCACGAATGTAACTATCCCCAAAATGCCTAACCACGCGAATGAGACATAATGGTCTTTTGTCTTAGTCATATCCCTGAACCTCATTCCAATTAAATTAGGTTTGCGTTGAACGATGCCGTAAAGCAAATTGTAAATTGTTCAAAGTTATTACGAGATCGACCATGAGGAACATTTATTTCGTTGGAACAGCGGGAAGCGGAAAGAGCACGATGGTCGCGGCGTTCAAGAATTGGCTTGATGTCAACGGCATCGACGCGATAACTATCAATTTGGATCCCGGGGCGGACAGGCTTCCGTACGAGGCGGACATTGACATAAGGGAATGGGTATCTCTTGCGGAGGTCATGGATGAATATTCTCTCGGCCCCAACGGGGCACAGGTTGCAGCGGCGGACCTTATGGCGGTGAATATCAAGAAGATGACATCCGTTTTGGAAACCTACAAGACGAAATATGTTCTGATCGACACCCCTGGGCAGTTGGAACTTTTCGCGTTCAGGGAATCATCGAATGTGATCGTCAACGCTTTGGACCGGGAAAAGTCGCTGATAGTGTATCTTGCGGACCCTATGCTTTGCAAGAGGCCGAATGGATTCATCTCGTCGATGATGCTTTCCGCGTTGGTACAGTTCAGGCTTCAGCTTCCGATGATCAATGTCCTGTCCAAATGCGACGTACTCGGCGAGGAAGAGATCGACAGAATGATAGATTGGTTTGACAACCCGGATGTTCTTCACGGGGATCTGCTGGATGAGGATTTCAATCCTCAGACGGTCGTAGGCATGGAATTGTTCAAGGCACTGGAGAATACGGGTGTGTTCGGAGAGGTGCATGCGGTATCTGCCGAGGAGGAGACCGGATTGGAAAATATCTACGCATCCGTCCAATTGACATTCTTCGGCGGAGAGGATGCGGAAAAGAGTTGAAAAAGGTTATCCGAACATATATGCCGGAATGGATTTCACTTTGTTCCTTCCGGCTTCCATGACCTTTTCCCTCGCATTGTCGAAATCCGATGCGAGGATCACGTTCCGTCCGTCCCTGATGGCGAGCATTCCTGCTTCGGTGCATATACTTTTGATCTCTGCACCGGATGCGCCTTCGGTCATGTCGGCAAGTTTCCTGGCCTTGACAACCTTATCGACGTTCATATTGGTCAGGTGGATCTGGAAGATCTGCGTTCTGCCGTCAACATCCGGTAAACCAATATCGATGATACGATCGAACCTGCCGGGCCTGAGGAGTGCATCATCTAGAATGTCCGGTCTGTTCGTGGCACCTATTATCTTGATGTCGCAGGTGGGGGTGAATCCGTCCAACTCGGCAAGGAGTTGCATGAGGGTCCTCTGAACTTCGCGATCTCCGGACGTTGCTACATCCATCCTCTTTGCACCCACGGAATCGAGTTCGTCGATGAAGATTATGCTGGGCGCCTTCTCCTTTGCAAGATCGAACAATTCACGAACGAGCCTGGCGCCTTCACCGATATACTTCTGAACAAGTTCGGAACCGACAAGTCTGATGAACGTCGCACTCGTGGCGTTGGCTACCGCTTTCGCCATCAATGTTTTGCCTGTGCCGGGAGGACCTACGAGCAACACTCCTTTGGGAGGCTCTATTCCCACGGTCGCATAAAGCTCGGGCCTCAACAGAGGATCTTCGACTGCTTCGCGAAGCTCCAGCATCTGCTGTGCCAGACCGCCGATGTCGTCATATGTGACATCCGGTTTGTCGATTATCTCAGCACCCGTTACGACAGGGTCGAGCGGTGCGGGGAGTACGCTCATCACGGCCAGCGTCTGTTTGTTCAGAGACACTCTGGATCCCGGAATTAGCTCTTCGGGAGGTATGTATTCTGATACAGAAACGATGAAATCCGGGCCCGTGGAGCTTTTTACGACCACACGGTTGTCGGGAAGGACATCCCTCAACGAACCGACGATAAGGGGTGGACTTTTCAATCTTTCCAATTCCGTTCTTATGCGGCTGAGGTCCTTTTGAAGTCTGAACAATTCCCCTTCCGAAAAACGCTTTTCTCTTTCAGCGTTCTGGAGATCCTCCATTAATCGGACGTTCCTCTCTTCGAGTGTTATGATTTTCGCTTTCAGTTCCTCGACCAGACTCTCGCTCACGTTTCTATCCCTCAAAGGGTCATGTGCTCTTCGTCTTTATTACTTTTTCTTGCTGTGCCCATCAATTTTAATTAGGTCTATAATAATGACCATAAGATGATATGCGAAATGTGCGGGAATGAAGTTCCCGTTACCCGGCCGATGTTGGTGGAAGGTACGAGATTGAGTCTTTGTCCGAACTGTTCGAAGTTCGGGGATGAGTACAAGGGGTCGGCAGGATCGCCGAACACACCCCCTTCGAAGATAGTGATCGAAGAGAGATTGCAGAAAAGAGAACGAAGAATGCAGACCCGCGATATCTACTCCACAACGACATTGGAACTTGTCGATGATTACGGTACAATGGTGCGTGAAGCGCGTGAGGCGAAGAAAATGGATCTGGATGAGTTCTCGGCGTCGATCTTCGAAAGGAAAGGCATAATATCCAAGATAGAGTCCAACGATCTTATTCCGGATGACAAGATGATAACCAAACTGGAAAAGGCACTCGGCATAAAATTGAGGGAACAGGTACAGTCGGGCGGTCAGATCGGCGGAGGGAATAACACAGGTTCCATGACGCTCAGCAATTTCATAAAGAAAGAGTGATCAGCGGTTCAATATCTCTTCCGAGGCCGCGCCTATATATGGGGATACGTCCACGCCGAGTTCTCTAAGAGCAAGCAAAGCAGCCACTTCCATATCGACATTCAGTGCTTTGCTTATGCGATTGCATTCGGAGACGAATTTTCCTTTGTTTATGCCGGAATCCACGGCAATACTGATCAGTTGAGGAAAGAGTTCCTCCGATTCGGCGGCAACGGTCTTCGCGGTCGCTTTGTACGAACTCAGTATCTTGAGCAGGTTATCGGCGGGACGATACGCCACAGGGACGCTGACGGATGAAAGGTCGATGACGGGTCTGAGATAATCGCCGGATATTTCGATCATCTTCTTTTCTGACAGGAGGGTCATAAGATTGTATGAATCTTTTACAGGCATCCATCTGAGGTCCAATGAGACGTACATGGCAAATTCCTTTGTCGTGAGTACATCTTTTCCTTTGTTCAGGAAAACGGCCGCGATGCAGGTCTTCAATTCATTATCCATCGTATAAGTGATGTCCGAGCAGGTAAAAATACTATCTATCTCGCGTGCGTTGTTTGTTCTTTATACTTACAGATAAAAATAAGGGAGCTCGGATTTTCTACGAAAGGTTTATAACAAACACCATAATACCATGGCATCCTGTATGGTGACTAAAATGATGTATACTAGGTTCGAAAAGGCAAGGATCGTAGGTGCAAGGGCACTTCAGATCTCGTATGGTGCGCCGGTTCTCACAGATTATCCGGAGGACATGTTGGATCCGATAGACATCGCCATGCTTGAGTATGAGAAAGGTCTCGTA
>JGI994J12354_10000221_pt1 | contig 56343 bp, 47 predicted proteins | sample IntmicLarv3ML3BL_FD_12354 | JGI IMG/M metagenome (IMG submission 12354) | reverse complement strand
CTTCGCTACCCCTCCATAAATAATGGTGCCGACTATAGGAATCGAACCTACAACCTACTGATTACAAGTCAGTTGCTCTGCCAGGTTGAGCTAAGTCGGCATAAATAAATGGTGGAGGTTAAGGGACTTGAACCCCTGACCCTCTGCTTGTAAGGCAGACGCTCTCCCAACTGAGCTAAACCTCCATTTATGGTTTTGGTGCTTTAATAATATACCATAAATTTGAAACTCTAGTCAATATGAAAAAGCTTTTTTTTACGAATTGTTTTCAGTAATATAATTATGGTATCATAGAAATTAAATAGAGGAGGCTTTTTATGTTACAAGATTTCAAACTTTTTGGGACATCGCGCAATGAACGCTTTATCAGAGGACTCGTTTGTGGGATTCCAGCAGCAATCGTTATTGGAGCTGTTTATGGGGGAATAATGCATTATTCGCAGATCACATGGGAAATTTCTTATTTAATAATAGGACTTGGAGTTGCCGTTGCTTATGTAGTAAGAACAACTTCAAGAGGAGTTCAAATGCAATTTGGAATTCTTGCTGCACTTTTGACTGTGCTCTGCATCCTTACTGCAGATATGATTAATATTTGGGGTTTTGATATTTTCATCTATGGATTTTTCTTTTGCTTGAGAACAACCATAAGAATCATGTTTGATTTTGGGGATGTTAATGCAATCCTCAGACTTACGTTTCGAGTAATTTCAGTTATAGTAGCCTTTCAACAGGGAACTGTAAAATAAAATATATGTTTTATAGAGATACATGGTGTGAAATTGATTTAGATGCGCTAAGAGAAAACATTGCTCTTCTTCAAAATTCCAGTCAAAAAGAGTTATTTGCTGTTGTAAAAGCAAATGGTTATGGTATGGGTGACTCACAAATAATAAGCTTAGCTGAAACATGTGGTGTGAAAACTTTTTGTGTCGCATCTCTTGATGAAGCCATTTCTTTAAGAAAACAAGGAATTACCTCTGATATTCTCGTACTAGGTACAAGTCGCTTAGAAAATCTTTTTATGGCTTTGAAATACAATATTATTTTAACAATACCTTCTGTAAAGTTGGCTGAAGGAGTCATAAAATATAATATAAAAGGGTTACGATTTCACATCAAAATTGATAGTGGAATGCATCGATTAGGGGTTCAGACAAAAGAAGAAGTTTTACAAATTCTTCATTTATTGTCCGAAACATCAAAAATAGAAGGTATATTTTCTCATTACGCAAATTCTGACGAAGAGGACCAGATAGTAAGTAATCGACAGTTCCAGTACTTTAAATCCATTGTAGAGAATATTCCCTTTGAATTTAAATGGGTACATATGAGTAATTCTGATGCTAGTTTAAATTACAAAGAAACATTTACAAATGCTGTACGCTGTGGTATCGCCTTATTTGGAATATCCAGTGTGAAAAGCAATTTATCAAGAGTGGTTTCACTTTATACAAGAATAGTACATATACAACATTTGCCCAAAGGCTCTCCTGTCAGTTATTCAGGAAAATACATCACAAAGGATGATGAATGGATTGCTACATTGCCAATTGGATATGCGGATGGTTTTTTGCGATGTAATCAAAGTGGAAAAGTATATTTAGATAATGAATATGGGATAATAGCAGGAAAAATCTGTATGGATCAAATGATGATTTCTGTAAACAAATATTACCCAGAAGGAACTATTGTAGAACTATTTGGAGCACATATCCCCATTCAAGAGGTTTCCTCTCGTTGTAATACCATTCCTCATGAAGTTTTGACTTCATTGAGCAATCGAGTGGTTCGTGTATATCTAAAAAACAAAGAGACTGTTGAAATTGTTAATGGCTTAATAGACAATAATCTATAAATCTTATTTATGAATTTTATCCGCCTATAACAAATAAAAAAATATCAGAAGCAATTTTCACTCCTGATATTTTTTTCATTTTATTGACATAAACTTTTCAATATTCTCTTTTTGATTTGCAAGGTTCTTTATTTTTTTATTCGCCATCAATCTAATCTTTTTATCAGATAAGAAAAGATCCATTCTGTATTCCATATTAAATGTGGTTGATTTAAGACGAACTTCTTTTACCATTGCCCATGGAATCGTATGACAATGGATAATCTTCTTACTAGAAAGTTTTGAAAGTTCAAACATATGAATATAGTCTTGATTAAATGCTACAATATATGCAGTTTGTTCCATTAAAGTAAGCATACCCAAAAGTACCCTTCTCAAAAATGAGGGTCCCTTCATCGCAAAAAAATAATCAACTTCCCCCAAATTCATGCTTTCAAGAAATTCTTGTATATACCTATCTGAAAAAGCATCCAGTTTTATTTCTTCAATATCAATTTGAATATTACTCATATGTAAATTTAATTTTCCTTTCTTGAACTGCATTTCTTATTGATTGTGGGTCTATTCATATGTTTTTTGCATTTTATAACAAAATAAGCAGTAGCAGGAGTGAATGCAACGGCAAAGAAAACAAAGAACACAATAAACAGTTCTATATCCGTCACAAAGGAAAGTAGGATAATCGCAAATAAATTTCCAACTACACTATTTCGCCATATATTTGCATCATACTTAATTCGCTTATTTCCAATGACTATTTTTGTGCAAATAATACTCAGAAGAAAAATAAAAATCGTTGTGAGCAACAAATACATAAATTGTGGAATTTCTATTTCGTAATTAAGGATTCCTATGATTGATAAATGAAATACGCCGCTCACTACGAGTATCATCATAACTAAATATTTAGCAATCACATTTTCAGAACTCACTACTTCCACTTGCAACACATCCTTTTTAATCGTTCTACTTTTTCTTAATACTGATATTCAATTTTCCCATCAATAATTGTATACAGTACATTGGTATTTATTTCCATAATATCACCATCAGTAATGACAACATCCGCGTCTTTGCCAACTTTTAAGGAGCCAACACGATCCCCTACACCAATAATCTCAGCTGCATTAATCGTAATTGCTTTTAAGGCTTCATACGCGTCCATTCCTGATTTAACAGCTAAACCTGCACAAATCGGCAAATATTCTTGAGGAACCACTGGAGAATCTGTAGTAAGTGCTATCTTAACACCCGCTTTGCTTAGTATTCCCGGAGTTTCAAATGTTTTATTTTTCAATTCAAATTTCGATTTACTTGTTAAACTAGGTCCTACAATTGCCGGAAAACCACTCTCTAAAACTTCATCAATAATCAAATGTCCTTCTGTACAATGATCCAATGTCATTTTAATATTAAATTCCTTTGCAAGTCTAATTGAAGTCAATATATCATCCGTACGATGTGCATGTGCTTTAATTGGCATCTCCCCTTTTATAACAGGAATCATTGCCTCTAATTTCATATCAAAAGCCGGCATTTTACTAACATCATTTTTCGCTAATTCTTTTTTCCCTAGATATTCTTTTGTTTTAAATAAAGCCTCACGGAATAGTGCAGCTGTATTCATTCTAGTTTTGATAACGCTCCCTTGATAACACATTTTTGGATTTTCTCCAAATGCAGCTTTCATCGCAACTTCTTCTTTCAGAACCATTTTATCAATATTCTTTCCTACTGTTTTATAAGCTGCAAAAGTACCACCTAATACATTGGCACTACCCGGTCCAGCACATACTGTTGTAATCCCACCTTGACGCGCCAACATTACCGTTTCATCTAATGGATATATCCCATCAATACCTCTCATATGAGGAGTAATAGGATCACTAGTTTCATTATAATCTTGACCTTCTACTCGAATAGAACTTTCGCCAATCCCCATATGACAATGTGCTTCTACAATTCCCGGATAAACAAATTTTCCTTTGGCATCAATAACAACACAGTCCTTATCGCTCAAATCTTTACCAATCGCTTTAATTTTCCCCTTTTCAATTAAAACATCAACACCCTCAAGAATTCCTTCTGCTTCCATCGTGAATGTTTTTCCATTTCTAATTAATATCATAATTTTTGCTCCCTTCGTTATCATATATTATACACAATTTATTCAGAATTTTGGAAAAATAAAAAGAATATCTTTTTTATTTTTTTGTGTTAGAATAGTAATACTGTATTTAGGAGGAACAAAATGTCGAGAAAACTAATATTTCTTCTTGTACTACTACTTATTATCAGTGGTTGTTCAAAAGAAAGTTCAAATAACAAAAACTCAGGAAGCAAGCCCGAAATAGTAGAAGATGTTAAGAATACAATTACATTCGGAGATGAAATTGATAGCAATGGAAGTGGTTTTTCTATTGATGAAACAGTAGTAACTATCCATCAAGCAGGCAATTACTATTTAAGCGGAGAAAGTTTAAATGGGAGAATCATTATTGATACCACTGGTAGCGTCACTTTATACTTAGATAATTTGATTCTTAGCAGTAGTACTGGACCTGTTATTGATTTTATTCAAGCATCAGATGCCAATATTTTTCTTGTTTCTGAATCAGAGAACAGATTAAGCACAAGTGGTAAACATTCAATTATTCATAGTGCACCTAGTTTAGTATTAGAAGGTAATGGAAAATTATTTTTGGATACCCCTACTTCACATGCAATACATGGGGAACAGCACCTTACTATCAATGGTGGCTACTATGAAATTAGCTCTTTAGAGTATGGACTTTATGTTTCTGGGGAAAATAAAAGTGTCATTGTGATGCAGTCAGGTTATTTATTTATTAAATCCGATTCTGATGCGATCCATTCAAAAGGTTCAATGCTTATTCAAGATGGTACTATTTTAGCAATAGGGGCTTCTACTGCATATGGTATTTATTGTGAAGATCCTTTTCAAATTGATGGTGGAATTCTTGTCGCAACAGGAAAAGAGAACACTTTGCCACTTTCAAACTCTGCACAATATGTTATTAATACAAAATCTAATGTCGCCATTACAAGCGGTACCCAAATATCTGCCATTACAAATAAAAATGAGTTAATTGTTTCCTATACTTCATTACACGCACATAACAATTTTCTGTTTTCAAGCAGTAAATTGATTGGAAATGAACACTATTTCATTTATTTAAATGGCACAATAGAATCTTCTAAAATTACAAATGGTTTATCTCTTAGTGGCAGTTATGCTCCGGGAAGTCTGATTGATACCATTAAACCAGACGATTTATTTAAAGGAGAATAATATTACTATAAATTTACATACAAAAAAGCTGATTGTTTCCAAATCAGTTTTTTTCATTATGACCCCTTTATCCAATACAATCCCTTTTGAGAATTGAATTAATTACAATAGTGCCTTTATTATCTTTCAATATTAAGTTCAATATAATTATAATCAACATGAATGATAATAGTACTCTCAGGATAATATTGCTGTATTTCTTCTATAATATTTTCTTTCACTTTTTTATCATTCATATCATCTTTCATCACTAAATCAAATATTATCTTTGGCTGCGTTTTATTGAAAGAAATTCTGACATCATGTATGGACAAACTTTCATGAATTCCTTTCACGATTTCTTCAATTTTAGATTCTATTTCCAATAATTCATCATTATCTGTAACAACAGGATCAATATGAATCAACAAATTGATATTTAACTCTTCAAGAAAATCATTTTCAATTTGGTCAATAAGATCATGTGCCTTCATCATATTTTCACTTGCATCTATTTCTGCATGTACGGTCGCATATATTTTATTAACACCATATGAATGCACCATTAAGTCATGAAAACCAATCACTTCCTGATATGCAGATAATTTTTTTTCAATTTTATTGATTTGTTTCTTATTTGGTATTTTCCCCAATAACTCGCCAATGGTTTCTAATAACGATTTTCCCCCCGCTATTAAAATAAAGCCAGCGATAAAACACCCCACATAACCATCTATTTGCCACGAAGTAAAATAACTAATCATTGCAGATACAAGCACCATAATGGTTATCAATACATCACTAAAACTGTCTTTTGCTGTGGTCATTAATGCAATTGAGTTAATCTTACGACCTATCTTGTAGTTCATCGCACTTTGCCCAATTTTAATGAGTATAGTAAAAATTAACATTACAAACAATAACATATTCATTTTTATCGAACTAGGATGTAGTATTCTGTCTAGTGAAACTTTGAAAAACTCAACTCCAATAAAAATGACCAATAGAGCCACAAACATTCCACTAATATATTCATAGCGTGCATGTCCATATGGATGTTCAGAATCCGCAGGTTTCTTTGCAAGAAAGAAACCAATAATCACCACAATGGAACTAGCTGTATCTGAGAGGTTGTTGATTGCATCTGTCATAATAGAAACGCTGTTGGATAACCAAGCCATCCACAATTTTAAGACTGTTAATCCTATATTAGATAGGATACCCATGGTACCAGCAAGCATTCCAATCTTTTCTCTATCCTCATAATTAATTACATATTGATCATCAAAAAATACTGCTTTTAACCACGCCATAGTTTTACCTCTCTTTATTCATTATATAAAGCAGCTTTGTGGTAAGTCAATGATAACAGTAGCAACTATTCATAGAAATCATGCACTTCTTCTTTTGCTCTTACCATACGCAAAATAGATTTACAAATTTCTTCCATTTTACTATTTTCTTGATAATCTGCCTTGGTAATGAAATTTACTCTATTATCATCATGTAACTGTTTTGCAATTTGAAAACTACTGTCTGTATAAACAACAATAGAGTGTCCACCATAAGTTTTAACAAGTTTCATACAAGGAATATCTGTTAATCCATCACCAATATAAATCATATTTTCAAAAGGAACTCTTCTATCTTCATCTTTTACATATACATTCACATCTTTATCATTTGATATTTCTAAACTCCCTTTATTAATTCTAAAAAGAAACTGTGTTTTTGCCGTATAGTTCACAGACAATTTAGGCCAATATGCATTCCCTCTTTCATTATAAAGAAATTCACAAGCATACACCCTTTTAAAATATGGATAAATAGATGTCCCTTCAATAATCTCCTTTAACCCAGAAGAAATAACATAATGTTCTAAAATGATTCCCAAGTGATCTGCATATTGATTCAAGCGCTGAAACCATGTATCCATACCAGAAAAAAACTGAATGGCTTTTCCCATAGAAACCAATTCTTCTCTTTTGATTGGTTTTTTCAGTTCCTCTGATTTTTTAATCATAACCTGCATATAAGATAGTATAGGATCCATTTCCTCTTTTTGTGTAAAAGCTTCCACTTCCATCCAAAAGTCTTTTGATTCCATTCCAAGATACTCTGGGATGAACGAAAACTCCTGCATATCTTTCGTACATAAAGTTTTATCAAAGTCATACATAATTGCTACAATTGGTTTTTTCATAATTATCACCTCACTATATTTTACATAAAAATTATGATTGTTTCCATCAATTCCTAAAAAATAAAAAAGATGCATCAAGAAATCTTAATGCATCCATATATTATTCCCCTACTTCTACTAATCTAGGAGCAGCAAATAGTAAATCTCTTTCATCAATATCATAGTGTCTTTGAAAGAAATCATACATTGTCCAGTTATAATAGAAACGCTCTGCTGGATAAACACCATAGCCATCTTGATTATGATCTGTTGTATCATAACTATCCGCAACAATAATCACATCATCCTGAAGTGTTTCTGTTCCCATTGTGTCATAACCAATGATAACTTGCCAATGTCCACCCCAGTCGTTCCAAGCAACAATAACAGGAATTCCTTCTTGCAAATAATCTTGAATCATATCCATTGTTATTTCTTCCCAAATAAGTTCAGGATCATAATCATAAGTACTATCTACTTCAAATCCCCCTACGCCTTCAAAAAGAAGTAACACTGATTCTAGTGAAGTTGCTTCTGGCTCCAATTCATTAGTCCGTAATCTTGCAAGTGTTTCTTCATTCCAATCACCAAGTCTGCCATAATATTCAAGTACCATCATCACTGCAACAACACCACAACTCCATTCAGAAGTTTGTTGGTAAGTTTTAAAGTTTGTGAGTATTGTCAATGTGTCCGTTGATTCCATATTATAGAAATCTAATTGTGCAAAATAAGGACTTTTTGGATGATCCCCTTCTCTTTCTACAGAATCAGCTCCATATTCGTCTAAATCAACTGCATATTCCATTTTCATTTCATCTGTATAGTTTCCACTCACTACACCATTATTATCTACTTCCACTTTTTTTGTAGTACATCCTACTAAAACAAAAACACATAATAAGAATACAATTATTTTTTTCATAGCTTTCCCTCTTTCATAAAAAATAGTTGTACTTGTACGATCATTATTCATGCCTTTTTAAATATATCTAAAACCATCAAAAAACTATTTCGATTCTATCTATTATTCAAATTTAGGCTCTTGAGTCTATATAGTAATTTCATACTTTTACTACTCTTATTGATTTTTACAAGTACTGTGTTTCATCACAATTTTAAAGGTTACCCTTCTCATAAAATGAGTTTCTTAAACTCTCAACAAGAACACTTGTCGCTAATTCGGCATTTGATCCAGCTGTCCGTTGCCTATTCATGTTTCAGAACTTCGATCAATTGTCTGGAGTTTCTCGCTCCTAGAGTTTGATTACTCTAAATTAGGATTTGTGATAGCTCAGTGCCTCCTTTTCATATCACTATTGAATTATATCAAAATTATTTTGAGTTTCAAGCTTTTTTTCTCTATACCATATAGAAAGAAAATATCCTTTTTTACTCCACACATATTTAAGCCTAAAAAAAAGAAACCCCTTCTATCATAAGCAATTACTACTTATTTTAGAAAGGATTTCAAATTCCTTGTTTTTATAGTCCTAATATCTCTTTTGCTGCTTCTCTTGTTTTCTCCCATGCTTCTTCAAAGCTAACCCGAAACAAAACAACTGGTCCAAATGTTTCATATTCATGACTCTCTATTTCATTTACAAAATACCCTTTTTTGAAATCCGGAAGTTTCTCACATAATTCATCAATTACATAATCAGGCGTCTTTGTATTAAAGCGATCCACAACCACAGGATTACTATCAATTAAATCCTTAGCACTTCCTATCCAATTAATTGTGATATTCGCATCTGCGCCCACCATCTCAGTGAAATGATGTAAACCTCGTGCTCCACCACCAATGAAGCCAACTTCCTTATTCCGTTCTTTCGCCATCCAATAAGTCTTCTTTGCAATCGCCATTCCTGCTTGCCATAAAATATCTTCTTGTACATCAATGTTCTCTTTTTCCACAGTTTTTACTAAGTATTCATCATAAATACCTGTAATATGAGAAAAATAAATCGGCGCTTTATTCTTTAAGCCTTTTGTTGCCTTTGTATAAACATCACATACATCCAAAGCCTGTTTTACAGCCATTACTTCCGTAGCGTTAATTGGAATCCCTTCGGCAGCACAAACCGCAATTGCTTCCAATCCCTCTTCTGTCACAGGTATTTTCGCCATAATATTAGGCGACTTTTCAAAATTAAAACGAGCATACTTAATGATACTTTCTGTATCTTCATGAAAAGGATCCCCTTGAATACTCACATAACCATTCATCCCATTTGACGCTTCATAAAGAGGAAGGAAAATTTTAGAAATATCATATACCAAATCACGTTGTACATTAACAAGTATTTCATCAATGTCTGATGATGTTTTTCCATATTCTTTAATTAAAGCAATCGTTTTCTCTTTCATTTCTGGATTGGTTAGCATCTTCCATACATAAGAAGGATTCTGTGTACAACCAATGGCACCCTCAGCAATCGCAATATGCGCCTCTTCTGTGGTTACATTATTAATCCAAAATCTTGTTGGTGTTAATTCATTCACCCTATGAAAATAATTCTTTTTATTCATTGTTCCCTCCTATAATCCTAACATCTTCTTAACGCGTTCAATCGCCAAACGAGGACTTGTCAGTACAGGAACCATAATATCCTCTAGATATGGCAAAATAGCCGTCATTGAGCCTTGCGCAAGCACAATCACATCGTTTGATTTTTCAGCCTCTTTTATCTTAGAGATTACAAGTTCATTATGCTTTTTTAAATCTCCTTCTTTCATTAGAATATCCAAAGCTCCATCTACTAGGTACTCACTTACCACGATTTCTTTCTTCTTTTCATTTGCCTTTGTCTTAATCAGATTACAACTAGGCTTCATTGTTGAAGCAACAGTCGCAATCACTGCAATATTTACTCCTTTATCCACTGCTAGTTCCGCCATAGCATCATCAATTTTTACTGTTAAAGCACTGGTTTCTTTTCTCGCAACATCAAATGCTTCTCCAACAGACGAACATTGATTCAAAATTAAATCCGGCTTTAATCCATCCGCAACCTTTACATATTGTTGCATTCTAGAAATAATTGCATCTGTGATACCACCATTCCCCTTTACTTCTTCAAGCAAACTATCATCAATGATATTTACAAGTTCAACACTAGGAATAATTTCATGACATAACTGTTTCAAATCACCTAATGACACTGGACTTGTGTGTATAATGACCATCTTCATATCTTTCAGTTCCTCCTTACGCATCCTCTTACAATACATTTACGATTTAAAATTTGAATTTTTAGCATTCCATTTATACTTCAAACCCCAATTTCAAATTTCACTTATAGCTTAACACAAATAAAGAGATTGTACGCAATACTCTTTTACCTGATTAATCCGTAAATTTTTAGATAGTAGCCTTTTTGACACAAAAAAAGTCCCACAAATGGGACTTACAGCTTAATCAATTCTTTTAGACTTCCAGCTTTCTCTGATTGAATTACAATTTCAACTTCTGAATTATTAGTTTCAACAATCCAAGTAAAACTTACTACTTGTTGTTTGTTAAGTCTAGTTTCAATTGCGTCATATCCATAATCTGTATTAACACTACCATATCCTGCTAAGCTATCAATGGAATCAGATATTACTTCAATCACTTTTGCACCATTGATAATTGCACTAATTGGCTTTGATATTTTCAATTCATCCGCTTTTTTAGATAAATTCGTATCCAAATAACCATGATTTGAAATGGTAACTACAATTTTATAAATATTCTCATTAATTTTACTTACCACTTTATCATCAATGCACAAGACTGGTAAACAAAACACATTTTCTATTAAGAACTTTCCTACTTTTTCAAGCTCTTGCTTTAAAAATGAAACTGGTGGATTTTGAAAGTTAAACTTAAAGTTAATACCTCCTATTTCCACTTCACCAAGCTGTGGATGATTATATGCAGTCCATTCCTTAAAGGCATCAGAAGGATTGTTCTGATCAATCCAATCTAAAATTAATTTATATTCTTTGGCACGAGTAGCACTATCTTTCTTTTCACTATAATAAATATCTTTGTACTCCACGCCTGCTCTCATCATTAAATCCCATAATTCAACAGTAAATGAAGGAATCCCTTGTGTTTCATAGCACCAATCATCAAACGCACCAGAAGAGTAATTATCTGTATCCGTCAAAAACTCATCAAAGATATTTTTTACTTCATAACCAGTAATCTCTTTACTAAGAATTCCTAAATCATGAAATACTTTCATATCTGATTTAATTGCTTTGCTTTCTGAATAAGTACCCGGAGGATAAATAAAAACTCCACCTGTTGTATGAAGGGCGCTCACAAAGCCTACATTTGGATGCGCTAATATGAAATCAGCCAATGCTTTCGTTTCAGGATTACTCAATGGATATTTACCTGCTCCTGCTTGACGTACTTCTGTAAACCAACCAAATGGGAAATTACGATTATAATCCAATCCCCATTTATTTTTTGCTAAGGATACATTCTTTCCATCATAATTCACAATCTCACCTTCTGGATAAACATGATAGAAATCCCCCACAATATCATTTGGAAGTCTTTTTACCATCACTCTTTTATCTTCATGAGATTGCTTCCAACTACCATAAGGAGATTTTACTCTCATCATTCTAATGACTCCATCATCATCCATATCCATTGGATGCAAGCCATCTGCTTTCTCTTCAAAAGGGTATGCACAATTAACAGAACGAAGTTTTTCATGAGAATGCAAATAAACATCTGAACCATCTGGTGTCACTTTTGGAATAACATACACCGTATATTTCTCCAATAAATGTTTAATCTTAAGCTCATCTTTATTGGTGCAAAGAACATCAATTACCCACATTGCACACATTGAGCCGGTCACTTCTCCAGCATGAATGTTTCCATCAATGTAATATGCAGGCTTGTTTTCAGGCTTTCCTGTCGCAAAATCGGTAATTGTAATTGCCCAAACATCCTTGTTCTCTCTACTTTTGACAAGCGACTCCATAGAAATAATTTCTGGATGTTGTTTTACCAATGTTTTGATACAATCGGTCATTTTTTGCCAATCATAATAACTATCGTATTGAAATGTTGTTTTCATAATTTATAGCACCTTACTCAAGAACTCTATTGTTCTTGCCTCTTTTGGATTATTGAAAATATCCTCAGCAGATCCTTTCTCCGCAATCAGTCCTTCATCCATAAAAAATACACGATTACTAATTTCCTTCGCAAAGCCCATCTCATGAGTCACAATCACAATTGTCATCCCCTTTTTGGCTAAATCGCGAATTACTTCTAGCACCTCTTTTACCATCTCTGGATCAAGTGCACTGGTTGGTTCATCAAATAACATCACATCTGGCTCCATTGCCAATGCTCTAACAATCGCTAGTCTTTGCTTTTGACCGCCAGATAATTTTCTTGGATACTCATGTGCTTTATCAGATAATCCAACTTGCTCAAGAAGTTCCATTGCCTTTTTTTCAATCTCTGCTTTTGGTATTTTCTTTTCTAAAATTGGTGTAATTGTAATATTATCTAACACTGTTAAATGCGGAAATACATTAAAGAGTTGAAATACCATACCAATTTTTTGTCGATGTACATTTAATTTCACTTCTTTACTTGTAATATCAGTACCTTCAAAGATTACTTGTCCTCCTGTTGGCACCTCTAACAAATTAAGACAACGTAAGAATGTACTTTTCCCACTTCCAGAAGGACCAATAATTGACACAACCTCACCTTTATGAATTTCTTCATTAATTCCTTTTAACACCTTCAAGCTTCCAAAATCTTTACGAAGATCTCTTACCTCAATTATTGTATCAATCACTTTCAGACATCCTCCTTTCCATCATTCCCACAACTTTTGACAATGAAAAAGTCAAAAGAAAATAAATAACTGCAATTACAATAAGTGGCTCCATTGCTCTAGCTGTATTTGACTGCACAATTTTATATGTTGTCATTAATTCATCATAGAAAAATACGGATGCTAATGAAGTTTCTTTAATCATAGTAATAAATTCATTTCCTAAGGCAGGCAATATGTTTTTTACTGCTTGTGGCATGACGATTCTTATATATCTGTTAACTTCACTCATTCCCAAGCTTTTTGCGGCTTCACTCTGCCCACTATCAACTGCTTGAATTCCAGAACGGAAAATCTCTGCAACATAAGCACTTGAGTTTGCAATCAATGCTAATAACACCCAGAATGTCTCATTGTTATAATTAAATACTGGTCTAATTCCAAAATAGAAAATATATAATTGCAACAAGATTGGTGTCCCTCTAAGAATTTCAATATAAGCTGCCATTATTATTTCTAATGGCTTAAATTTAATCATTCTTAGTAAAGCAATGACTGCACCCAATAATGTTCCCAGTAATACTGTTATTGCCGCTATTCTTAAGGTGCCAAATAATCCCGATATGAATACATTTGAATATCTAGAGAGTATTTTATATAAGATATCAAAGGAAAATACAGCTAATCCCATTATTCAATACCAATTGATTTTGAATATTCTAATGCTTCTTCTAACCATTTTTGATATAGTCCTTGTTCTAGTACATCTTCAATGATTAAATTAATCGCATCAAGAAGTTCTTTTTCTCCTTCAGGCACTCCCACAAGCGTACCCATATCTGGCACATTAAATTTAATGTCTGTCATATACAAATCACTATTCGTTTGTATTTGTTGGGCTCCAGTTTCGCTTGTGATCGCCATTGCATCTACTGCCTTTGTTTGTAACATCATAACACCATCACCAATTGAACCAATCAATTTCAGTGTTGCATATGGCATTTGAGTTTCTACAAATCCTTGTTGTAATGAACCATTTTGAGCAACAATTACTAAACCTTCAAAATCTTCTAATTTTTCATATTTGTCTTTATCTTCAAGACGAATCATTAATCCATGATAACTGTTACTATCTTCTTCGGTTGGATTATAAGTTATTGTGAAGTCCATTACTTCATCACGCTCTTCTGTATATCCAAGACCAGAAATCGCCATGTCAATATCTTTTGATGCAATAGAAGCAAAAATTCCTGAAAACTCTAGTGGCTTGATTCTTAATTCTACACCCAACTGCTCTGCGATATATTTTGCTAATTCAATGTCAGCTCCAACATATCTTTCATCTCCTGATTTTGAAGCATCAATAAATTCATAAGGCGGCCAGTCTGGAGAAGTTCCAAGCGTAATATATCCTTGCTCTTGGATTTTCTCTAATAAATTTTTAGGCGCATCGACAACTGGATCGTCCCCTTCCTTTTTTGTTGAACAAGCTGCTAATGATAATAACACCAATACAGCTAATAAACTAATCGTTAATTTTTTCATTTTCTTTTCCTCTTTCTTTCTAAGTTCATTCTATTTTTTCTCAATCTTTCCACATCGTCGTCGTTTCATGACATCACCTCTCAAATAAAAAACGCCTCTGAATCATCAGAGACGTATTCTTTATACGCGGTACCACTCTGCTTGTTTATATTTTTCATATAAACCAGCTCTTCTATAACGCTAGATTGGCGGACTATCCTACTGTTTTCAGATAGACTTCTTCAAAGTGCGCTTCAACATATCTTCCTTTATTAGGCTTACACTCTACCCTAACTCGCTACAAACTCAGATACATTTACTCTCTTCTTCATCGAATTTACAATAATAATACTGAATCTTGTAAGCATTGTCAACTTTTTTTTCATTTTTTCCAACTTTATTTACATTTTTTTCAAGTTAAGCCTATTATTTTTGAACTTTTAACATAGTTTCATCATCATGTCGTCTTGTAATTCTTCTGCTATAAATCGCAATGAATATTACTGAACATCCTGATAACAAAAACCAGTTACTAATTCCTACCACCTCACTCAATGGTCCTGCAAATAATAATCCTATTGGCAAGGCAAGATTAAACAAAGTAGAGATTAGTGATAATACTTTCCCTAACATATCTGGAGCAATGGTTTCTTGCATATAAGACATGAGGGGAATATTAACAAAACTTGTAGTCGCGCTGAGAAGAAAACAACAAACCACAAATATCCAAAATCCTTCTGGAGGAATGAAACTAGCATACATTGCAATTCCTCCTATAATAAACATCCCAATATTCATCATCAAAAATCGTTTTTTCATTCCACCCCATATCCCCAATACTAAAGATGAAATTAACACACCTGTAGCCATCATAAATCTAACCACACCATTATGCCAAGCCTCACCTAGAAAGTGCGTTCTTACAAACAGTGGAAGTAATGCTGATAGTGGATTAAATAAAATATTACAAAGCAAGCCTGTAGGCAAATAATCAAACAATGGTTTATTGTTCTTTAAGGCAAGCAAGCCTTGCCTCATATCAGAAAATACGCTCAATTTATCACTTGTCCTAGCAACATTCGGAATCGTTACAAACAATAAACAAATAATCGCAAATATTGCACCTACCACATCCACTGTCATCAAAGTAGCTATGGGTAATCTTTCCATTAATAAACCACCCAATACTGGCCCTAACATATTGGATAGTGAATTAATTAAATTCCCCCATCCACCTGCTTTTGTCAACATTTCAGCTGGAACAAGTGTTGGTATCGCTGCTTGCATTGCTGGTCCATGAAATGTATTTCCAATTCCTCTAACAAATAGAACAAGATAAATTAACCATAAAGGAGGAACTTGCATCCAAAAAAAGGCAAGTGCCAAACCTACACTACTTAAAGCCACTAAACCATCTGCCATTATCATTACTATTTTTCGATTATAGCGATCTACCCATACCCCAGCAAAAGGACCAAAGAACACGCTTGGTGCCAAAGCTGCAATAGATGCAAAAGTCAAAGACATCGCTGATTCTGTTTGTAATGTAATCCACCAAATAATTGCAAATTGCACAATGGATGACCCAATAATTGAAAAAGCCTGTCCTATGTATACTGTTATAAATTGTTTTTTCCACTTTGTATTCATGATGTTTCCCTCCGTCTTCCAATCCTATTATAATTTTTCCATAGTTCCATTTTGTAAACAACTATTTTTACTTAAGAGGAGTAAAACGATAGCTAAGTGGTACATTCTATGTAAGAAAACATAATTAATCTTCACTCTATAAATTTTTTAATTATTCCTAAATCTCTATTATATTCTTGACTTCATCATTTACAGATTTCACTACACCTGCAATACCAAGCCCAGTAAATATTACAGCAACAAGTAAATCCTTTAGTACTAACGCCGCAAACTCTGAATTTTGATATCTGCGCAATAAATAACTTAAATCAGCTGGAACTCCCAGTCTATTTAGCATTCCTAGTGGATAAATGATTAAGGTCACAAACATAATAATAACGATTGACATGACGGCAATAATAATTGGCAATTTTCTATTAAGTTTTCCGCCAAAAAGCCGATATCCAAAATTAACGCCCACTGCAATAGGAATTGCTAAGGCTGAAAACATCCATTCAAAATATATACCTACAATTAACCATGGAATAGCTGCAATCATACCTCCTATAAAACCACCAAGAATTCCCTTTAATGTACTCATAATTCTTTTCCTCCCTAAATTACCAGTGTAATTGTTCTTATATGAATTTAACATTTTTTGCCATTATAATCAATTATTATTTTTATTGTTAGATTGAAAGTATTATCGTAAGCTAAGAAACCACTAGAATATCTTAACTATATCACTATATCGCTCTCAATATTTTTATTCGTTTTCTTAATGATGTGATCCATATTTAAGAATTATTATGACAAAGAATTGCAACAAGTATCCCCAAAATATCCAAGCTATCAAAATACTTCATGTCTACGCTCTTTTCCTTTTTTAATGCTTCAAAATATCTTTAACTTATTTCATAACCATTCCCGAGTTAAGCTTAAAGTGTTATACTTAACTAAACACTAGTAAGTGATACAGTGAGGTAAGAAAATGTCAAACTATGTTATTGTTGTTGAATCAGGGGCAGATATCCCTAAAGAATTAACTGAAAAATATGGAATTTTTGTTGTTCCAATGCATGTTTCATTTGGCACCATAACCAAAAATGATGGCTCATTTGAAACCATAGATGTTTTTAATTACTATAATGAAACTGGAACTTTGCCTACAACCAGTGGAAGTAGCCCGAATGATTTTGAAATAATGTTTGATAAAATACATACTATGTATCCTGACAAGCATATTCTTCATTTGGCATATTCAGCTGTAACTACTTGTTCTTATCAAAGTTCCATTATTGCCTCAGAGCATCTTGATTATGTAACTGTTATTGATACAAAAAATGTTTCTGCGGGGCAAGCTATAATTGTATTAGAAATCGCCAAATTCCTTGAAAAAGAACCGAATTGTACACTAGAAGAACTTATCAGTAAAACATCAGAACTAATCCAATCTGCCAAAATGGTCTTCTTTCCTGATACTCTAGTTTACCTCAAGGCAGGCGGTAGAGTCACAAACTCAAAATATTTAACTGCGAAATTATTAAACATTAAACCACTCATTGAAATCAAAGATGGTATGTTAGTTTCTACAAAGCAATATCGTGGTTCTATGCTTTTATGCACAAGAAAAATGATTCCTGATTTTATTAAGAGGCATCGCATTAAAACAGAATCGATCGTCTTGCTTTATTCTCCCGGGCTGAGCGAAGAAGTGAAACATGAAGTATCTCAAACTATAAGCGCATTTGGAATTAATACTGTGTTATGGATTGAAACTGGTGGTGTAATCTCCACACATGGTGGACCCGGTGCCTTCGGCATTGTAGGATTCAGCTCCATAGATTAAAGTTCCAAGATAGTAATCATTCTATAATATACGCAGACAATCTTTCCATTGCCATTTTAGTGTGTACCACATTTGGATGAACATATAAATTCATCGTAATTGTTACACTACTATGCCCTAATATCATACTTAATGTTTTTATATCCATATTAGATTCCACCGCACGAGTCGCAAATGTATGGCGCAATGTGTGAAAGTTTTTATTTGTTATGCCAATTTTATCTATTAGTTGTTTGAAGTACTTTTGAATGCTTCGATTATCATATCCTGTTCCATTCTTTTTCGAGAACACATAATCACTACCCAATGGCATTAATTTCATCAACCATTCTTCAACGAAAGAAGAAATAGGAATAATTCGTATCGAGTCTTCTGTTTTAGGCGAAGTAGTAATTACTACTGTCTTATTGGTTTCAGTATATACTCTCCTATTTGTATTTTTCACATAAATCAATTTATTTTTCAAATCAACATTTTCCCATTTTAATGAGCATAGCTCCCCAAGTCGCATTCCTGTTAATAACGCTATGGCAATTAAACATGATTTCGATTGATTATGATTACTTATGTATTTTAGAATTAATCTTTGTTCATCTATCGATAGTGCTACTACTTTCCCACGTCTTCTTTTTGGTAATACCACATTTAAGCAAGGATTGTTTCTCAGCATTCCATTTCCTACACAATATTTAAAAAATTCTGATAGAATAACAAAAATTCCATTGACGGTATTCGGAGACAAGCATGTTTCATTTCTATACCCCTTTAAATTAGAAACAAAATATTGAATATCATCACTTGTAATCTGTTCTATTTCCTCATCTCCAAAATATGGACATAGGTACTTAGAAACCCGATATTTATAAGTATCATAAGTGGATATTTTAACCTTGATTATGATTTCCTTATCTAACCAATCGTTTATTCCCCTTGTAAAATACATATTTATAAAATACCCTTTAACAGCTCCACGACTGATATCTATATTTAATCATTAATTTCAACAAGAAAATAATGCTACAACTAAAAATAAAAACGCTTAATCCACCTGAAAATGACACTACTTGTTGGAGTATAAAAAAAATAATTTGATGGAAGGTTGTCATTAGGTAAATCGCCATAATCTCCCCCCTCTAATAACACAAACATATTATAACATTTTTTACATATTTTTCATATTACACACATATGTGTGTGGGCTCATTTTTCAATCCTTTTTTTCCAGTGATGCTAAGCCACGAATCATATCACTACAATTCATCATTTTTCCATTACATTTATATTATTGCACTAATGTATCTCCACAATAAAGCCCTATAGAAGTAATAATTAATTTTATATTCTCCATACTAAAAGTTCCTCTATCCATTAAATAGAGAAACTTGTTAGTTAGTGAAACATTTACTGCATAAAAAAGACTGATATTTATCTATCAGCCTTTTCTTTCATTACTGCTTATTTACTTGCTTCTTCAATTACAGTATTCAATGCTTCAATAATCGCTTCTGAAGATACCGTAGCACTTGTTATTACGTCTACACCTTCTGTAGTTTGATTATAGATAATCGCAGGAATCAATGTTGATTCTACTGCTTCAAATAATGCAACCGTTTCAGTATTTACTGGTGTTTCTATCTTCGTGATATATCCACCTTCTACTGTAACTACAACCTCAATATCTCCCTCATGACCTGTTACTGTTGCTGTATACGTTCCATCGTTATATTGAGCATCTAAACCATCTTTAATAATTGGTCCAGTAGGTTCAACATCAGTGTTTCCACTAGCAACTGGTCCCTCTGCACCATTTGCTTTTGCAAATTCAGCAGCACTCTTACCAGCTTGACGTCCAAATACAATGATATCTGCTACTGCGTTTCCACCTAAACGGTTTCCACCATGTACTCCACCTGTAACTTCTCCTGCAGCATATAAACCAATTACTACATTTCCGTCTTCAGCTAATACTTCTGTATTTGTATTAATTTTAACTCCACCCATTGTATGGTGTACTCCAGGTGCAATTTTAATTGCATAATATGGTCCAACTGAAAGATCATTAGTCATACCTGTTGCGCGTCCAAATTCTGCATCAGTTCCACTTGCAACTGCAGCATTCCATGTATCTAGTGTTTCAGCTAATACTGCTGGATCAATTCCAAGATTCTCAGCCAATTCTTCAATTGTTTCACCCGATACAGTGTACTCTTTTTCAGTATATCTTGCGATAGCTACACTTCCATCAGTGATTGTTTTGTTAAAAACAACATATGCAGATTGTTCAGGTAATGCAATAATATCAGCACTTACTACATCTCTTGTTAACATTTCATTTGTGAAGCGTGTTCCCTCTTGACTAATCAAGATTCCACCATCGCCTCTTGTTGCTTCTGTAATCATATCAGAAGTACTTTGTTCTACAGTTGGATGAATTTGGATTTCTTTCATATCCACTAATGCACCACCAGCATCTTGTACCATTTTGATACCATCACCAGTTGCTCCTGAATGGTTTGTTGTAACAAATCCATCAAGCTCAGGTACATATTCAGTAATCATAGTGAAATTATTTCCAAAACCACCAGTAGTAACAACTACTGCAATTGCCTCAAAAATAATTGTCTTTTCATTTCCGTCTGCATCAATTGCACTTGCTTCAACACCAATTACTTTTCCACTGTCATCAGTAAGAATTTTAGTTGCTGTTGTTAAGTAATAAATTGGAATATCTCTTTCTCTAACTTGGTTCATTAAACCATTAATAACGAAACCACCTACAGCACTTCCATCTGCTGGACGGTGAGTTCTATTGATACTTTGACCTCCAGTAGCTGAAATATTGCTTAAAGGAATTCCCATGCTATCTAACCAATCAATTGCATCAGCACTATTATCAGTTAAATATTTTACTAATTCAGGATCGTTTGTTTCATAACCACCCTTCATTGTGTCTGTATAGAAAACATCTGCACTATCTTCAATTCCTGCTTCTTCTTGGAATTTAGTGTCTGCTGCATTCATACCAGCAGTAGCACGCACAGTATTTCCACCTGCGACTGGCATTTTTTCAATAATAATTACACTTGTTCCTGCATCATGTGCTTCAATTGCTGCAGTCAATCCAGCACCTCCAGCACCGATTACAACAACATCAGTCTTAATGCGTTCAATATTAGTGTCATCTGCTGTGCTTGGTTTGTTATTACAACCAACTAACATAAGCAATAACACGATAAACGATATCGATAACTTTTTCATCATTTTCCTCCTTGGTCATCAGTTGATAATTCTATCACAATTAACTATTTTAGTCCATAGTTTTATACCAAAAGAGAGAAATTTTAACAATTTTATTGATGAAAAAATAAATTTTCATGTAATTTTCATTAATGATCCCCTTATTCTCCTTTTTCAACTAGAAAAAATAATCTATCTTGTATCTCCTAGCTCAATATCAATGACTTCTTTTACAGATTCTACAATCCTAGAGGCTTTTTCTAATACTGCAGATTCTGCATGATTGATACAATAACTACTTTCAACTATTTCAAACATTGCAATATCATTCTCTGAATCTCCAACAACAATAACATCGGTTAAATCTATTCCATATTTTTTACACAGTTCCATAATAGAAATACCTTTAGAGCTATCCAATGGTCCAATATCAATCATATCGTGGTCGCTGGTTGTAACAATTACTGGATAATTCTTCTCAAGAATTAACGCTTTAAGTGCATCTCTATTTTCTGATGGAGTAAAAATTTGTATTCTTTCTATTTTACACGAAGGATCAATCATGGTTAAATCAGCAACTGTAACAAACTCCAAAATTGATTGATAAGCTTCTACACCTCGAGGATAACAATCATCACTTGACCAAAGCCATTTTTCTCCTATACCAGTAGCTACTCCAGCATTTATTTCATTTTCTCTTATAAATTGACATAGATCAATAAAAACACTACTCGAAAATTGTTTTATGATTCTCTCTCCTGTATCCAATAAGACTGTTGCTCCATTGCCTCCAATAAAATCAATTTCAAATCCCAATTTTTCTGTAAGAACCGAATAATGATGAAGGCCTCTAGCAGTAGCAACTGCAAATTTGTTTCCATTTTCTATCCATTTTTTAACTGCCTCAATATTCTCTTGAAATTGTTGCGAATTTTTAACTTCTTTTTTGGGATAAAAGGTACCATCTAAATCAGAAACTAATAATTTCATTATCATTCTCCTTGTCATTCCATTAATAAAAGTATATATCAAATTTCAAATACTGCACAAAATTATTTATATTTTTTCAAATTAAGTGGAAATATGCTTCTTTATTTGTTGTATAATATACCTAGTTAGCAATACCAAAACAGATAAATTTCAACTCAAATAACGGAGGACATCAAATTATGAGAGCATTTAAAAAATTTAAAACAGTGGTTATAACCATTATTCTAGTTCTCCTATTGATTCCGGGGGTACTCGAGTCACTTATTAGCCCATCTTTTTATCAGTCAATTGGATCCCTATTTTCATCTAATGATTATGCAAGAATTACCGAGCTTGATTATAAAGCCATAGTTGCTGATGAACAAGGTAGCAGTGGAAAGATTATTATCACAGAAAGAATCACCTTTGAAATTCATGCTGCTTCTTCAGATAACCTTTTCTGGGAATTGTGGAGAGATCTTCCTGAAGAATATATTGATGGAGTGAAAGTTGAATATAATGTTCTCTCTGTTCGACAGATATTAGAAGACGGAACAGCACTTATTTATGAAGAAAGTCCTAAGCTATATTGGTATGATAGTGATTTTACAGACTATTATGGACCTTATGGACCGGGTAAATGGTATCATAGCAAAGGTCCTTATGATAACTACTATAATTTTGAATGTCTTTTATTCTATGTTGATGGTCTATATCGTGAAACCGTTGTATTTGAAATAGAATATGAGATGATGAATGCCTCTTTGCGCTATAATGATTCCTCTGAGTTATATGTATCTCTTTATTATGGCGATTCAATAAAGTTTTTAACATCATTAAAGGGAGAAATTTTATTCCCAGATGCTAAAATGCCAAAAGAAGGAAACTATGACGCTTACACTTATGGCACGAATAGTCACGATTTTCCATTTACAGAATCAACTACAATAAATCCCGGATATCATACATTTTCATTTGAATTACATGAATCACAATTAAATTTCAAACCATACAACCAATATATTGAATTTGCGCTAATAGCTCATGGCGATGATAAGCATATTTTTACCCAATATACAGATATCAATCACTATTATTTTAAGGATATGCTTCCAGATATTATCAAGGCACAAAATGAATATGAGCGCCTTCCTCTGCAAGCAGAAAGAAACAAGACAATAATCCTCGTCCTTTCAATTGTTGGATCAGTTTTTATTGGAGGAATCGCCTATTTCATCAATTCTTCCATTAAGAAAAAGAATAAATTCTATAAACCTTCTATGGAAATGGAATACTTCAGAGATATTCCTAGCGATTTAGATGCCAGTTTTGCTAGTAGATTAGTTTTTTGCAAGCACAAGAAGAAAGATACCATTGGTGATGGTTATTCCGCAGCAATGTTAAGCCTTGTTTATAAAGGGTATATCGAATTAGCACAAATTGATAGCACTCGTAATTGGGCTAATAAGAATGTGAAAATTGTGGTCAAGCAGAAAGAAAGCGTTAGCACAGATACCAAAATCAGTCCGCTTACTCCAGTAGAGGAGCGCTATCTTGCTTTAATCATCCGACACTCAAATGGAGCAGAAATACCACACACCACCTTCCAACGAAAAATTTCTACTGATTATGAATACACAAACTTCTTTGTAAGAGGGGTTGAAACTGCCCTGAAAACCATGGGCATCTCTGGTAAGTATTTCCAAAAAAATCAATACAAAGCACCAAGAAGCACAATGAGAATCTGGTCTATCCTTTTTGTAATTATTGCGATTGTGATTGTATGTGTTGGCAATCCACTCATCTATTATAATACTCGTTTAGATTTAGCACATGGCTCACTCTTTATTTTAGGATTCGCCTTTATTGTTGCTGCCATCTATCTCTATTTTGTTTCAAGAAAATATTTTTTACTCACTCAATTTGGAGAAAATGAATATGCAAAATGGCGAGGTTTATATCATTTTTTAAATAGTGAAACTCTAATGAAAGAACGCGAAGTATTAGAATTGGTGATTTGGGAAAAATATCTAATTTATGCTACTGCATTTGGTATCTCAGAAAAAGTAATCAAGGCTTTAAAAATCAGATGTCCTCAAACAATCATGGACACAAGTCCAATTTTATATAACCCATATTTTAGATCAAGTTATTTCCGCTCAAACGTCAGTTCCTCGTTTAGAAACTCAACTCGTTCTGCTTCCTTCTCTGCTCGTAGTGGAGGTCATGGTGGCTATGGCGGTGGAGGTCGTGGTGGCGGTGGCGGCGGTGGCGGTCACTAAACACAAATCAACAAAAACAAAGAGTCAATTCAAACTCTTTGTTTTTTAATGAAATTTGTCTTTTCGTGGTGGCTTTTTAATACGAACTTCCTTGGGTGGCTCATATCCATTCGCAAGAAAAATCGTCATTCCCTTTTTCTGAAATTTATATAATATTTTTGCTAAATCCCTCTGTATTTTTTCTCCCCTCACAATGATTTTTCTAATTCCATTATTCGAAAAACATTCATATGAGGGAATATCTTGTTCATATATATCCCAACTATTATCAAAAATAGAAGCACTCATTTTAAACCTCAAGATACGATTACTATCTAGAAGAAAAACAGGTAATGCATTATCCTCTATTTTCATTTTCTCTAATTCCCTTGCTCCCCATAACAAAGCATTCTGTATTTCTTTGTTATCTACAAGAGACATTGCACCACTTTGAGGATTTGTCCCATTATAAAGCGAAATAGGTCGCAGTCCTAATTGCGCAAAACCAAGCCCTTCCATAATTGAAGTATATCCGGGGAGATCAATAATATATGCAGTATCCTTTGACAATTCTTCAATGTATTCTATTTTAACAATTCTAAAATTATATGAAATATCCGTCTGTTTCCCTCCAGTAATTCCAATAAATGGAACTGGTTTCACCCAGTTTACCCATTTAGCATTGATTGGTGACCATGATTTAAATACATCCTTATCCGTCATTTTGTCACCCTTTCAATCAAAACAGGAATATCTGCTGCATTAGAATCAATACGTGGTGTTGTACTTATTCTGGCATAATAGCCTGCTGCTTTGCCATTAATATTATACGCCCCTAAACAAACATGATAGCTTTCCCCATCTTCCCCTGTTAATTCTTGACTATCAAAACGCTTTTGAGCAATATATTTTTTAGGATGTTTCCTCACTTCTTTCATTATTTTTTTATATTCATCATCTTTACAAGCTTCTTTAATCGTTATCCCTTCACCAACTCTACCCCAAACTGGTTTATAAAGGAATCCTTGTCTATTTTTCACATCTTTCACTTCTATTGTTTCTGGCAGTAAATCTCTCCATGTAGAAAGTCCTACTCCACACTTTTCAATTTCATCCCAAACCAAAGGAAAACGTTTTGATTGAGTATAAATAGCAATTGGGTGATTACATGAAGGTGTTATCGTATCGAAATACCCCTGCCACTGTTTCGGTTTGATATCCACAATCCATTCAAGTGGACTAAATCTAATGATGCCATCAATTTCTCCCTCGTTATTATCAAGAACGCTGATTGCCTTTTTATTTTCAAAGCGCAAGTGATCTGCAGCTCCATAAATAATATGAAAACCCATCTTACCAAGAGCGTCTCCAATATATTGCATTACCTGTCTGTCGTCACTATAAGAAGTACAATGTACGAGCATTATTTTTCCTTCAGGTTTTACCTTTTCAACAATAGCATTCATCAAAACATCTCCAAAACTCTTATAGTAATAGGCATTATTCTTGAATAATTTTGCAGCTATTTTTGGCATTAGTGAACTCTCTGCAAAACCACCCGGAACATCACTATTCACTTCACTGATAGCCCAAGTTCCATTCACTAATGGATGAAAATCAAAACGCATGAGTCTAATATGCTTACTCACATCATAGTTTTTTATCCTCTTTATTTCTGATTTCATTTTTCGAGGTAATTTTAATGCTTTAGACAAATTCAAATTTCTGTTCAACACTTCTTCTGCTTGAACTGTTTCATTTCCAAGTTGTTCAACAAGTTTCTCTAATTCTTCGTGTTCTCTCTCACTTATCACTAATATATTTTCTGATATTGTATTATTATCTAAGTACTGAGGATCCCACTTATAACCGTTAAATATAACTTCAAGTCTGTATTCATCATATTTATTTTTAGGTATAGATACTAATTTCATGATTCTTCCTTTTATTGTCTTACTAATGTGTGAATTATATAATATTTCACTAGTTATTGCAATTGATGAATATATTAATTACAGTAAGCAGATTAAGCTCAAACGAAAAGGATTAATCCTTTTCCATCAAGAATCAATCCTTCTTATCCCCTGCACCACTTTCACACAGAACAAGGAATTATAGCATATTACAATTTCTGAGTGTCCTCTTTTTTTCCTAGCAGTATAAATAATCCTGATACCGCCAACAAAGCAGACCAATAAATGCTATTCATATCTACCCCAGTAGCTGGAGGATTAGGCTTTTCTTGCACTTGTGGCACATCAGCAACTATCCAGTGAGCATATAATTTAATATTCCCCATTTCAGTCACCGAAATACTAGTAATTTGTGTTCCACCCATTGCAGCATCAAACCAGCCCACAAAACGATATCCTGTTCTGCTTGGCACTTGCAAACTTGCTCCAACTCCATATATATAGCTATTTGGATTTAAGAGATCATTCACTCCACCAGCCAATTCATATTCAATCGTATAAGTATTCGCTTCCCACTTTGCATAGAAGGTAATATCTGAATTAACAACTGTTACTGTATCACTTGTTACATATACTGTTCCACTTCCATCTTGTGCTGTTGTCCAACCCATAAATGTATATCCTGTTAATGCTAAACTATTACTCTTTACTGTTACAACATCATTTTCTTCATATTTCGCTGTATCTGTTGGCAGTGTTCCTGTTGCCCCTACCTTTTCATTTACATAACTTACTGTATATTGTTTTACCCATCTTGCATATACTTTAACATTTGCTGTTTCGCTGGTTGAAACGCCAGTGACTTGTGTTCCTCCTGATGCGGCATCAAACCATCCTACAAAACGATACCCTGTCTTAGTCGCATCCTCAAATGAACTGACGCCTATTCCATAGGTATAACCATTTGGATTTGAGGCATCATTTACTCCACCATCTAATTCATATTCAATTGTGTAAGTATTCGCTTCCCACTTTGCATAGAATGTAATATCTGAATTAACGACTGTTACTGTATCACTTGTTACATATACTGTTCCACTTCCATCTTGTGCTGTTGTCCAACCCATAAATGTATATCCTGTTAATGTTAAGCTACTACTCTTTACTGTTACAACATCATTTTCTTCATATTTCACTGTATCTGTTGGCAGTGTTCCTGTTGCCCCTACCTTTTCATTTACATAACTTACTGTATATTGCTTTACCCATCTTGCATATAGTTTAACATTTGCTGTTTCGCTGGTTGAAACACTAGTGACTTGTGTTCCTCCTGATGCGGCATCAAACCATCCTACAAAACGATATCCTGCCTTAGTTGCATCCTCAAATGAAGTGACGCCTATCCCATAGGTATAACTATTTGGGTTGGAAGCATCATTTACTCCACCATCTAATTCATATTCAATTGTATAAGTATTTACTTCCCATTTCGCATACAAAGTCAAATTTCCTGATATCGATATTTCAGCTCCCGCTCCATAATCAGTACCGCTTCCATCTGCCATAGTATTCCAACCTACAAAAGTATAATGTGTTTTCTCTAAATTACCCTTATTTAAAACTGTTACCTTTAGAGCAACATTATATTTATTATTATCAATCGGCGTAGTTCCAGTGCCACTATTTGCATCATATTGAACTTCATACTGTGGTAACCACAAATAAGCATGCTTTTCACTATTCGGTACCGCAGAATAATTATATTCCATCATTTTTGTTTCATTGACTACCCATGTCTTTGCGTTTTCAAGATTTGTTATTTTAGTCATGTGAAGTGTTTCTCCACCATGAGCAGCTCCATTAGTTACTTTTGTTGCCTTAGCGTATACATTCCCTCCAGTAATCGTAATCGTAGTTTCTACTTCTGATCCAAGTGCAAGATTACTTGATCCGGGACCAATATCAACTGCATCACCAAAAGAACTGCCAGTTTCAGCAACAATAATAGGACTTCCAGATATGGTGATTTTTCCACCAGCTCCCCCTTTGGAATTCGCATGTGATTCACTACCACCACCACCGATTCCAGCTCCATTTCTCAAACTACTTGCAGTTATTCTTACATTGTCTTTAATGACAATTTCTCCACCACTACCAACAGCTTGTGCATTTGTACCACCACTACCAATTCCAGCTCCATTTCTGTTACTTTTTGCTATAACAATGGCATTGCCCTCAATCGTAATTTTTCCAGCAGCTCTTGTCTTATTTTCTGCACTACCACCGCCACCAATTCCAGCTCCATTATTTTCACTTGTCGCATTAACAGAAGCATATCCACCAATTCTGATTACTCCATTTGCTGCACCTTCACCAGAGCGACCTCCTCCGCCACCAATTCCAGCTCCATTACCCGGATTATCACCATGAACTGAAGCAGCGGTTACCGCACCCCCATAAATTTTACGAGCAGTTGCTGTTATTTTTCCACCTAAAATAGTAATCTCTCCACTATCTTGATTGGGACCTCCTCCAATTCCTGCTGAGTAAGCACCACTATACGCAAAAAGTTCTCCTGTACTCGCACTTACTGGTACATTATTGTTCTGTCCCATAATTGTTAATTTTGTACCTTTTGGTACATTAATCCCAGCTTGAGGCGTGTTATCAGGTGTTCCATATCCATAACACTCGAATCGATTGACTGTGTTATCTAACACAATGATTGTTACATTTGTATTCTTGTTCGCAACTAATTGCAAAGGAGATGTCCCATTACTAGAACTCCCTATATCCGCAGGCATAATACGAATAGCATTATTCAATATTAATACTACTTCTGCGTTTGCAGCAGTAATCATAATCTTACGAGTATCTGTTCCTGTTATTTCATAAACCCCAGATACATCTATATCAATAAAAGTAGATCCTGTATCTGTATTTTCATCTATAATTTTTGTTACTTCATAATCAATAGGAGTCCCATCCACATCTATCACTGTATAAGTTTCAAATGAAGCTTCTACAATCGTAAAAAAAGCATTCCCAGCTACATTAGCACCCAAGAACATCCACATTAACAAACCACAAAAAATAATTTTTCTTATTCTTTTCACCGTACACATAGTCTCTCCCCGCTCCTCATGTTTAATACAAAAAAATCATCATTTTTTTGAACTAAATATTACCATTTCAGGCGGTAATTGTCAAACTTTTCCATGGTAGTATATGGAAAAGTGATGACTTCAAACAGATTGTATTCTCACACATAATCTGAAAAAAATCATCACTTAAACATTCTATAATCAGCACTATTCACATGAATTTCTTACGGCTTCGGACAAATCCTTCACTCATATCAATAAGGAAGGCTTAGAGGCTTTCGCTAATTGGCTACAATATTTACAATTCTATTTTTAACAACAATCACTTTGCGAATTGTCTTCCCCTCAAGTTGAATTTTAACATTCTCAACCGCAAGCGCTTTTTCTTTTATAACTTCTTCATCTTCTTCGACTAATACAACAATCGTCCCACGTATTTTCCCATTTACTTGAACGGCAATTTCTATTTCATCAAGAATTAACTTGCTTTCATCGTGGAAAGGCCATGTTTCATATGCAAGTGTTTCTTTTCCAGTTAATATTTGATACATTTCTTCACCTACATGAGGTGCAAAACATGCAAACATTTTGATGAATCCTAGTGCATATTCTTTATACACTTTATCTACTTTATAACATTCATTAATAAAAATCATCATTTGAGAAATTGCTGTGTTCAAATTCAGAGTTTCAATATCACTTGTCACTTTCTTAACTGTTTGATGATAAATTCGTTCTAATGACAAATCATTTTCATCTGTAAGTTTATTTTCTGTTTCTACAAACAAGCGATAGACTCTTTCTACCCAACGTTTTGAACCATCTAATCCACTTGTATTCCAAGGAAGTGCAGCCTCTAATGGTCCCATAAACATCTCATATACACGGAAAGCATCTGCACCATGACTTTCGATAATACTATCAGGATTTTCAACATTTCCTCGAGATTTACTCATCTTCTCTCCATTTTCGCCTAAGATCATCCCTTGGTGAAATAAGCGAATAAATGGCTCTTTCGCCTTTACAACCCCAACATCATATAAGACTTTATGCCAAAAACGCGCATATAGTAGATGTAGCACAGCATGTTCCGCTCCACCAACATATAAATCAACAGGCAACCAATGCTCTAACAATTTTGCATCTCCAATCGCCTTATCATTATTGGGATCAATATAGCGCATATAATACCAACAGCTTCCTGCCCATTGTGGCATTGTGTTCGTTTCTCTTCTTCCTTTTTTGCCATCTACTTCAACGCTTAACCAGTCTTCCAAATTTCCAAGTGGAGATTCTCCATTTTTTGCAGGTCTATAATTATCAGTAGCAGGAAGTTCAAGTGGCAATTCTTCTACTGGTACTGTACGCATTGTTCCATCATCCATAATGATAATTGGAATTGGCTCTCCCCAATATCGTTGTCTAGAAAATAACCAATCTCTTAATTTATAAGTTGTTTTCTTTCCACCTAATTTGTTTTCTTCTAACCAATGATTCATTTTTTCTAGTGCATCTTCTTTATTCATATTGTCTAAAAATCCTGAATTAATATGGTTTCCATCTCCCACATAGGCTTCTTCTTCAATATTTCCACCTTCAAGAACTTGAACAATTTCTAAATTGAATTTTTTTGCGAATTCATAATCTCTTTCATCATGAGCGGGAACTGCCATGATTGCCCCCGTACCATAGGTTGCTAGTACATAATCAGCAATCCAAATTGGAACTTTCTTTTGATTTACTGGATTGATTGCGTACGCTCCCGTAAAAACACCAGTCTTCTCTTTGTTTAATTCTGTACGCTCTAAATCAGATTTTGTAGAAGCACTTTCACGATAAACTTCCACTGCACTTCTATACTCTTCTGTCACAATCTTATCAACATAAGGATGTTCAGGTGCCAATACACAATAAGTTGCCCCAAATAAAGTATCGGATCTTGTAGTAAAAACCGTAAACTCCATAGGATGTTCAGCCACCTTGAAAATGACTTCAGCACCAATTGATTTTCCGATCCAATTGATTTGCATCTCTTTGGTAGATTGTGGCCAATCTACTAATTCCAAATCCTCTAATAAACGCTCTGCATATTCTGTAATTCTCAATACCCATTGTCGCATGGGAACTCGATACACTGGATAATTTCCTCGCTCGCTTTTTCCATTAATAACTTCTTCATTGGCTAAAACAGTTCCTAACTCAGGACACCAATTAACTGGAATTTCATCAACATATGCTAATCCCTTATTATAAATTTGCAGAAAGATCCATTGCGTCCACTTATAGAACTTTGGATCCGTTGTTGCTAATTCACGATCCCAATCATAAGACAAACCAATTGACTGTATTTGACGACGATAAGTATCTATATTTTTTTCTGTAAACCCAGCTGGATGGTTCCCTGTATCCATCGCATATTGTTCCGCTGGCAAACCAAAAGCATCCCATCCCATTGGATGAAGCACATTGTAACCTTGCATACGCTTCATTCTAGAAACAATATCTGTAGCAATATATCCTTCTGGGTGTCCTACATGTAAGCCACTCCCACTTGGATAAGGAAACATATCTAAACAATAATACTTAGGTTTAGAGAAATCCGTTGTGTCTGTCTTAAATGTCTTATTTTCAAGCCAGAATGTCTGCCATCTCTTTTCAATTTTCTTATGATTGTAATTCATATACTATATCCTCCCATAAAATAAAAAAAGCCTCCTCAAAGGACGCTTCTGCGTGGTACCACCTTAGTTCATATTACTATGCACTCATTGACGATAACGTAGTCAACGGACTATCTTTGCAATAATCAGCTCCAAAGCGAGTTCAATTTATATCACTATTAGGTTTCACCATACCCTAACTCTCTACAAATGAATTTAAATTTACTATTCTTTTTCCACACTATAATTGTATGATAACACAATTTTTTTATTATGCAAACTCTAACTTTTTCTTCCCACTTTCATTTCAGAATTAATCTCTTCTTTCCCTGTAAATCAATTCTACATATGCTAAAATATTATTGTACTTTATAGTTAAGGAAACGAGTGTGAGAGCTATGAATAATCCCTATCAAAATTCTGAAAACAACCTACGATATTTCAGTTATCAATATTATTTGAAAAAAAAATATGGCATTCGTGTTTACAAAGTCCCCTTAGATGCTGGATTTACTTGCCCAAATCGTGATGGCACATACGGAATTGGAGGATGCAGTTTTTGTACTTCAACAGGAAGTGGAGAATTCGCTGGTAATCGCCATACTGATTTATTAACTCAATTCTATAACAAAAAAGAATCTTTATCTTCAAAATGGCCCAATGGGAAAAGCATTGCTTATTTTCAAGCTTTTAGTAACACTTATGGTAGTGTGCATGAAGTCCAAGCGATGATAGAACCTTTTCTTAAGCTTGACGAAGTATTAGAAATATCAATCGCAACACGCCCTGATTGCTTATCAGATGAGATGATTTCACTATTAAATGAACTTTCTCACAAAAAAGAGATTTGGCTAGAACTAGGATTACAAACAATTCATGATAAAACTGCAGTTGCATTCAATCGCTCTTACACCACTTCCGTATTTGCGGATACTATTCAACGACTTTCTACTACCAATATTAAAATATGTGTACATATTATTAACGGTTTAGTTAATGAAACTCCAGCAATGATGCTAGAAACCGCAATGTATCTTGCTAATTTACCAATCCATGCTATTAAGATACATATGTTACATTTAATGCATAATTCGAGTCTTGGGCAATCGTATCTAAATCAAGCATGGAGTTTATTAAGGGAGGAAGAATATGTCCAAATTGTTGCTGATCAATTAGAGATTCTTCCCCCTGATTTGATTATTGAACGCTTAACAGGAGATGGTGCTAAAGATTTATTAATTGCCCCCCTTTGGACAATAAAAAAAATTAAAACACTGAATGAAATTCAAAAAGAGTTGGTAAAAAGAAACACTTATCAAGGAATCCATTACAAACAAGAAAATTAAACTTATAAAAGTTTCTATAAAATATATATGATTTTCTAAGTTCAAAAAATAACATTCTTATTTCTATCACGATTTTTATAATTGCTTATTTCTTTCTCAATATAAATAAAAAAGCTATTTACATAAATTAATTTTATAATTTACTTCTTAAAATAGCTCTCTTTATCTACTTATAAACGCCTATTTCTGCCTTTATTGTCACAAAATAATAAAAGTACTTCGTTACTTATTCCATGGGTGGGGGGAAAGTCGAATAATTAACAGAAATACTTTTTGGGCTAATGCCCAATAACATATTACAAAAATTAGCAAATATTGTCAATTAAAAACGCTCTTTTTTATCATTCTTAATTGCTTGTGTTTAATATTTATTAATCATTCATAAAAAAATTCTCATCCTCACACGCATTTTTAATCAAAAAAACATTCTTTCTCAAACAGAAAAAAGACTCTTCATTATATGTGAGTCTTTTTTCTATTTATAAGGGGATAGAAGACTGTACGGTATATCTTTTTAAGGGAAATTTGTAGGAGAAGAGGTTTCCGTACAGGTAAGCACTTAACTTACACCTATAATATACCACTAAAAATACTACAAATTATGTTGCAAATGTGGAAAAAAATGTGAAATTCATTATAATTAAATAAAATGGAGGATTTATGATAAAAATCGCAATCACAAGTAGAACCGAAACACTACATGAGCAAACAAGAACTTTTGTTAATACAACTTACCTAAATGCGTTGAAGCCCTTGGGTGCAGAAGTATTTATTCTGCCANATATTTGCAAAGACTACACAGAAATCGCCAATTTTTTTGATGGACTAATCGTAACTGGTGGAACTGATGTTAATCCTTTGCTTTATCATCAAGAGAATAGAAATTCTCTTGGTATCAATGAAATTGAGGATCATAATGACATACTATTGATTCGTGCATTTCATCAATCAAAAAAACCTATATTAGGCATCTGTCGAGGATTACAAATCATTAATGTTGCCTTTGGGGGAAGTTTGATACAAGATATCCCTAGCGAATATCGAGCTGACATTAATCATGTCAATAAAGAAGAAGGACATTCCATCATTTTTACTGCTAGTAGCAAACTCAAGGAAATCATGAGTGGCTATACTCATGTGAATTCTTATCATCATCAAGCAATCGAAAATTTAGCAGATGGCTTTATTGTTTCTGCAAAAGCTCCCGATGGTATTATTGAAGCAATTGAAAACGAAAACATTCTTGCTGTTCAATGGCATCCAGAAAGAATGATAGCGCAGAAACAACACCAAGCAATTTTCACATATTTTATTGATCATTGCAGCAAATAATTACGATGCCATTTAGTAATAAATCTGCTCTTCAGTAATAATTATGTCCATCGCAATATCATGTTCATCCATCACCACTTCCTCAATATATTGGAAAGCATACGCAATCCCGATTTTCAATCCTTGATATTGCTGTAAATAGCGATCATAATACCCTTTTCCATAACCCACTCGATTCTTTGTTTTATCAAATGCCAGCAGTGGTACAATCATTGCGTCCATTTCATTAGGCAGTGTGATAGCCTCAGAATTTGGCATAGGAATTTGATAAGTTCCCAAATGTGTGTCATTTTCATCACGCAAACAATAAAAATTTAATGTTTGATTTTCAATTTTACTACTAGATACTTTCTTACCCTTTTCAAACAACCATTTCACAATTGGAAATGTATTAATTTCAGATTTAAAAGAAAGGAAAATTCCTATATGTTCCTTTCCTCTCAAAATCTTCTTCATTGATTCATAGATTAAAGCATCTTTTTCTTCATATTCCTTTTTTAATTGTTGCTGCCGGAGGAACATCATTTCCTTGCGAATATTTTCTTTATCCAACAGAGCCTTCCATTTCTAATTTCAACAGTTGATTTAACTCCACTGCATATTCCATAGGAAGTTCTCTTGTAAAAGGTTCAATAAATCCCATAATAATCATTTCAGTAGCTTGTTCTGCACTTAATCCACGGCTCATCAAATAAAACAATTGTTCTTCACTAATTTTTGAAACTTTTGCTTCATGCTCAATAATACTGTTCTTACTAAAGTTTTTATTCACAGGAATAGTATCACTATAGGAATCACTATCTAAAATTAATGTGTCGCATTCAACTTTTGCACGTGCATTATCTGCGCCTTTCGCAAATTGCACTAATCCACGATAATTTACATGACCACCTACTCTAGAAACACTTTTAGAAATAATTGTACTACTCGTATTAGGTGCAAGATGGATCATTTTACTTCCTGCATCTTGATATTGTTTATGACTAGCAACCGCAATTGAAATACACATTCCTCGTGCATATTCTCCTGCCAAGATACAAGCAGGATATTTCATATTTCTAGCAGATCCAATATTTCCATCAACCCACTCCATACTTGCATATTCCATTACTTTGGCACGCTTTGTTACCAAGTTAACAATATTATTAGACCAATTTTGCACTGTTGAATAACGACAACGACCACCCTTCATTACCACAATCTCCACTACAGCTGCATGCAATGATTCTCTGGCATAAATAGGTGCTGTACATCCTTCAACATAATGAACTTCTGCATCCTCGTCTACAATAATCAATGTTCTCTCAAATTGTCCCATACGCTCACTGTTAATGCGGAAATAAGATTGAAGTGGTTTATCCAACTTCACTCCTTTCGGTATATAAATAAATGATCCGCCCGACCACACAGCACTATTCAATGCAGAGAACTTATTATCTGTATAGGGAACAATTGTATTGAAATATTTTTGAAATAATTCTGGGTATTGTTTTAATGCAGAATCTGCATCTAAAAAAATAACGCCTTTGTCTTCAACTTCTTTCAACATATTATGATAAACGGCTTCTGATTCATATTGTGTGGATATTCCAGCTAGAAATTTTTGTTCACTTTCTGGTATCCCTAAACGATCAAATGTATTTTTAATGGTTTCAGGAACTTCTTCCCACTTCGCTTTTACTTTATCTGAAGGTTTTATATAGTAAACATAATCATTAAAGTCCAAATCACTTAATTCTACTCCCCAAGTAGGCAATGGCGTACTAATAAAATGCTGATACGCCTTTAAGCGAAATTCCAGCATCCATTTTGGCTCGTTTTTTGCTTCACTAATTTGTCGTACTATTTCTTCACTCAGACCTCTATCCGTTTTATAAATACTGACATCATCGTCTTTAAACCCATACTTATATTGATCTTGTGATTGCAAGACATCATTATTTTTACTCACAATTGCCCTCACTTTCTATTAGAATTTCTTTGATTGCTTTCCAGCCGATGGTAGCACATTTAATTCTATTTGCTTGTTTACCTACATTGTGAAAAGCAATTGCTTCTTCTAATAACGCCTCATTATATTCTTTTTCATCAATCATTTTAAAATACTCTTCAATCAATAGATATGCTTCTTCTCTTGTTTTATTTTTTAATAATTCCGTCATGATAGAAGTAGACGCTGTGGAAATAGTACAGGCAACCCCATCAAAACGAATATCTTCAAGCCTGTCTTGATTCATTTTAACTTGCACTGTAATATCATCAATACATGACTCAGTTGCCATATGCTTATTAAAATATTCCACATCTGTTGATAAAGAGTGATTTCTAGGATATTGATAATGATCCATAATAATTTGTCTTAAAATCATTGGATTATGTAATAAATCTGACATAGTATCCCTCTTTCCTACAAAATTAAATCAATGGTATTCTCTAAGGTTATTTCTTTACATGCTTCAATAAAAGAATCTATTTCCTCTTTTGTGTTATAGAAATAAACACTTGCTCGTATTGTTTCAGAAGTTTGTAATACATCCATCAAAATTTTAGCACAATGGTTTCCTGCACGCACAGCAATCCCCTGAGCATTTAAATAAGAAGCTGCATCTTGTGCAAATATATCCTTCACATTAAATGTGATAATTCCCGTAGCTGCATTCGGATTATACACATGAATATGGTCTAATTTAGATAACTCTTCCATCATATAATTACGCAATTCATGTTCATAAGATTCGACCTTATCCATCCCAATCATTTCTAAGTATTCAACAGCAGCTTTAAAACCCAGTACAGCTTCAATTGCAGGCGTTCCTGCTTCAAACTTAAAAGGAGGTTCTTTTAATTTGATATTTCCACAAATATCAAATCGAGCATTACTACCCCCGCCTAACATAAACGGATCCATACAATCTAACAAATCATATTTACCATATAAAACACCAACTCCAGTAGGCCCTAACATTTTATGTGCAGAAAATGCCAAGAAATCAATATCCCAATCTTTCACATCAGTATGAATATGTGGCACAGACTGTGCTCCATCCACAATTATGACGGCACCATATTCATGGGCGATTTTTGCGATTTCTTTTATTGGCACTAAATGCCCTAACACATTCGAGATATTTGCAATCGCAACCACTTTAACTTGATTGTGCATTGCTTGTTTAAAGTTATCAATCGTCATAATCCCTTCATCACTCAAAGGAATATACTCCACTACTGCCCCTGTCATTTCAGCAGCCTTAAACCATGGAAGAATATTACTAGCATGCTCTGCCTCAGAAGAAAGAATAACATCTCCTTTTTTTAAGAATTTCTGCCCATATCCATATGCAACCAAATTCAAAGAACTACTAGCCCCTGAAGTAAAAATGACTTCATTTGGCTTGGCTCCAATAAATCTTGCGATCGTTGCCCGCGCAGATTCATATTCTTCACTTAGTTGATATGATAATTCATAATCACCACGATGAATACTCCCATTTTCTTCCTTATAATAACGACTCACTGCTTCTATTACTGAATTGGGTTTAAATGTTGTCGCTGCATTATCAAAATACACCAAAGGTTTTCCTGCCATTTGTTTCCCATTTAACATAGGAAAATCTTTTCTTATTTTTTTGATATCAAACATTGTGCACCCACCTTTTCTTCAATCATTGTCAAGACTTCCACCTTATACTCTTCTTTCAATAAATAAGCAATCGGTGTAAGATAACCTAACATCACAAGTTGAATTGCATCCTCTCTTGCAATTCCTCTGCTTTCCATATAATATAACTGATTTTCATCAATCTGTCCCATTGTCATCGCATGCCCTGCCACAACATCATTATCATCAATCAACAATTGGGGTACCACTACTGCTTGATGCTGATCTGATAATGTCAAAATTCGATTGATTTGTTGCGCATCACTGCGATGTGCACCCTTTTCAATTTTTCCAGTAACATCCAAATAAAACTCCGCCCTATCCTGAACAATCACATAATTTCGCATATCAGACTTAGTATCTATTTCATTATGATGTACATGGAAAACAAACTGTTTCTTCTTCTCTGCAATAGCCGCCATACAAGTATTTAACTTCGCCTGTTTATCACTTAAATAATAAACACTATTTCGTTTCACTTCACTCTGATTCAATTCTCCATATATCATATTAAGTTTTGCATTCTGTGCAAGATAGACTTCTTCCTCAACTTCCAATAAAGAATCGGTATTATTCCAACTAAAAATAGTCACATTAGCATTTGAATGCGCCTGAATTTTTACCCATATTTTCCCGTTACATTTTTTAAAATCCAAATAAATCATCGCTTCTTCACTTGTTTTAATTTCTAACTCTAAAGACAAGTCTTTTTCTGCATGAATTTCAAATTTTTGACTCTGACTATCTGAAATGGTTAATTTCTTATTGTCATCAATTATAATTACTTGATTATTCACTAGTTCTTCCTTTTTCTTTTGTTCCACAAAGACCGATTGAATTAACCGCCACTCTTTCTTTCTTCATTTCAATCTTCAGTTCTTTGGCTAACCATTCATATCCTTGCGAGTCAATTTTATCAATCAATTCTTGTCCACCACTGCAAACAATTCTACCATCCATCATCACATGAGCATGTGTAGGTGAAATCAAATCATAGAAGCGTCCATAATGTGAAATCACCAATAATCCAAGCCCTTGTTTTTCTTGTAACTCTTTTATTGTCCCAGCCACTAAATTCAAAGCATCTACATCTAAACCTGAATCAATTTCATCTAACATAGCAATCTTTGGTTTTAATAATTCCATTTGGACAATTTCATTTCGTTTTTTCTCTCCACCTGAAAATCCTTCATTAATAAAACGATGAGCCAAATCACTCTTCATTCCCATTTTCTGAATTGCCGTTTCCATTTCTTTAATAAATGTAAATAATGAAATTGGTTCCTCACGATGTGCATTCACTGCTGCCTTCAAAAAATCTGAGTTGGTAACACCCGAAATTTCCTGCGGATTTTGCATCGCTAAAAATATTCCCATCTTACTTCTTTCGTTAACCGCCATAGATAATACATCTTTTCCTTCAAATGAAACACTACCCTTTGTAACCACATAAGCAGGATGCCCCATAATTGCTGCTAATAGCGTTGATTTTCCATTTCCATTTGGACCCATTAAGGCATGAATTTCATTTATGTTTATTTCCAAATTTACACCCTTCAATATCTCTTTCCCATCAATTGAAACATGTAAATTTTCTATCTTTAACTGAGCCATCTCCCTAACCTCTCATTCCTTATTATTTCCCGTAATATTATAATACCACAAGAAGACGCTATCTGTACGCTACAATAATCTATAATGATTGCAAAAATGGCACTAATATCCTATAATAAACAAGACTCTTTCAGAAGGAGGAAACTATGAAGGAATTTTTAAAGAGAAGTTGGTTCGTTGTTCTAATCGGTGCTATCCTTTTGGGAATCGCTGGATATATGACTTTTGATTTTATGTCACAACAACTACCTTCTAAAAAATCAGATGGTAGAGATGTCGTATTTAGTTACGGTGACACAGATTTTACCTCAGATGAAATGTATGAATTATTGTATACGGATCATGGATTAAATACCATTATTAATTACATTGAGTTATATGTATATCGTAATGCTTTTGAACCAGATGCTGATCTTTTATCAGAAGCAAAAATTCAAGAAAGAACAACAATTCAAAATTTACAATATCAATATGGAGAAGATTATAAGGACATCATTAGTGATGCTATGATATCTCTTGGATATAGTGGTGATGAGAATAGCTTACTTGAATACTATATTACAATGTTAATGCGACAAGAAGTTCACAGAAACTTCATCATTGAAAACTTGGAGGAATATTACCCAAAATATGCACAAGAAAGAAACCCAAGAAAAATCAGTCATATTTTAATCATGATGGAAGACCCATCAAATCCAACGGAAGAAGAAAGTGCAAAACTGGAAGAAGTAAAAGCGCTTTTGGCAAAAGAAGGTGCTGTTTTTTCTGAAATTGCCTCTCAATATTCTGATGATACAGGCTCTGCTGTCAATGGTGGTTCTTTAGGTGTTGTCGATACAGGAACAATTTCTAATTTTGTAGAAAATTTCAAAAATAGCGTCTACACTGTTGGTGCAGGAGAAATGACCGATTGGTTTGCAACTGAATATGGATATCACATTATTTTTGTGGATTCTGATGATCCTATGGATTTCATTGATGAAGATGCTTTTATTGATCAAATTTTATCTTTTTATCCAAATTTAATAAAAAAGATTTCATGGACTGAAATCGAAAAACAAGAAATATCATTTAGTAGTAATGAAGAAATGGAAACAGAAATCAAGAAATATTATGAAGTTGAAATTGATACTACTGTTCAACCTAACGGTACTACAGGAGGAAATGGCGAATGAAAAAATTACTCATATTATGCTTGACTTGTTTTTTGTTAATGGGCTGTTCAAGCAGTAATACAACTAAAGTTGAAGATGCTGATGCCGTGATTATTCAAATTGGAAATAGGAAAATTACAAAACAAACACTTTATGAAACTATGGTTTATAACTATGGTGCTTCAGCTACTTATGCTCGCTCAAGAGAATTAGTGCTTGCGGACAAAGTAAGCTTCACTGATGAAAATGAAAGCGATATGCTTGCTAGATTTGAAGAATTAAAAGAAAGTTTTGGTAGTGACTTTGAATTATATGTCATGATTTATGGTTATGCAAATGAACAAGACTATTATGAAAGAGCTTTTGTTCCTAGCTATAAACAACAATTACTATCTAAGCTTTATGTTGAAGAGAATTTGAATAGTTTCATATTTGATTTGCAACCAATAAAAGTAAACTTTATTTACTTGAAGTCAGATGAAATATTGGCTAACGAATTATTAAACGAACTTAATAATGGTATTTCCTTTGAGGAATTAAGCGAAGAGTATGGTCATGTTGCTGAAATAGATATCAAATTAAACGCTTTGCTTTATAAAGACATGAATAACGATGTTACTGCTTATACACCGATTCACAATTTTGTTGCTACATCGGATGAAATTGAAGGTAATAGTGGTTTACAATATGATATCTTAACTGATGGATACTTCATTGTTGAGGTTTTATCAAGGGATGTAGAAACTTTCCAAGATGAGTTTACTGATTTATTATCTGGTTCCAATACAGAAATATTAACAAGTGCTTATAAACACTATTTAGCAAAAGGAAACTTTATGATTTATGATCCTGTTATCCATGGTTTATTCTTAGAAAGTTATCCAGATTTTCTTCCAAAGTAACAACAAAAATTTATATTTCTAAATTTAAAAATGAACCGTATCAAGATGCGGTTTTTTTTGTACAATAACACCACTAAACATGAAATAAAAAAATGCTTATTCAGCATTTCCTCATTTTATTTTTAATTCCCCTCCATCAATTAATGCTTGAGGATTCTCAATAAATAGCCTATTCGCTTCTTCTGTTCCATATTTTCCCATAATAAGCTTGTGACAACCACTTAAAATGATAGAACGCTTAGAATGTGGTCTATGTGCGTCTGAAGCAATTACATCTACAAATCCATCTTCTACAATTTTCCATGCTAACTCATAGTTTCTATCTTCTGGATACATAAGACTTGTACTATTCACCTGAAAATGGCAGCCTAATGCTCTCAACTCTTTCATATAAGAATAATCCTTGTGAATAAATGGATATCGCTCAGGGTGGGCAACAATAATTTGATATCCCAACTCTTTCATTTGCTTTATCGCAAGAAGCGGATCAAAATTAAAATCAATTTCATACCAAGGGAACTCAAGAAGAATTCTACTTGTTTGATTTAAGCTAACTAATTTCCCTGCTTTCCCCCAAGCAATTGTAAGTGGCGAAAAAAACGTTTCTGACCCCAAATATAAATCAATTTCTATCCCTAACTCCTGAATCGCTTTTTTCAATTGATTAAATGGCAGTTGTAATGCCTCATAATCATTAGGATATTTTCCACCCGGCAAACTATGAGGAGTACAAATGATTTTTGTAATTCCATCTTCATATGCTTCCCTCAACATCTCAATACTGGTATCAATATCTTCAGAAGCATCATCCACCCCATATAAACAATGACAATGTGTATCAATCACCACTTCCACCTACACTTTCGGTTTATAAAGCGCTCTATTCTCTAACGAAAATATTTTTGCAGAAAATTCCCCCGGAGCTACCTGAAGTAATGCTTTTTCCATCATATTAATCCTTGCATCCAAATTATCAATGAATGATAAACACTCTGCCTCCATAATTAATGGTAATACAGGAGAACCAAACTCATAAGCGCCATGATGCGCCAATATCATATGTCGAAGTAATGTTGTTTCTTCACGATTTAAATACCCCAATTTCTCTGCCATACGATACACTTCAGCTTGCATAATTGAAATATGACCCAAGAGTTTTCCTTCTATGGTATATTCCGTCATAATAGCACCAGATAATTCCACCAATTTACCATAGTCATGAAGAATAACTCCCGAAACTAATAAGTCACGATTAATACTTGGATATAAAGTACATAAATGTTCTGCAATCGAAAGCATTCCACAAATATGTTGCGCTAATCCTCCTACAAAATCATGATGAATTCTAGATGCTGCAGGATATTGAAAGAAATCCTTTTCTCTCTCTTTTATTAATTGCTCCATAATTTCTTTATACACTGGATTTTTAATACTCGATATTGTTGAAAGAATAATCTTACGCAACTCCGATTCAGGAATACTAGCACTTGTAACAAAATCAGATAAATCACTGATCTCTTCACTCGGTCTTGCTAAACTGTTCACTCTTAACTGCAAAGCATTTCGATATTTCAACACTTCCGCATTTACCGATAATACACTCCCTGCTTGGGCAAGGTTGATTTCCTCTGAACTTGCATCCCATAACTTTGCATCAATCGTCCCTGTCTTATCCTGAAAAACCAAGGATAAATAAGGTGCCCCTGCATTTGTAATTCCTCTTGTTACATTTGATAACAAATATAAAGAAGCGATGCTTTCTCCTTCTTTCAATTCACTAATTACTTTCTTATTCATCTAACCACTCCATTTCATTTAATGTAATATACACATCATCATAATCAAACCCTTGTGACACTAAGTAACGAAAAATACGATTTCTAAGTTCCGACTTTTCATACTTATACACATACCGTTTATGTGCTTTAACTGCATGTTTCCTTAATACATCAAATTCCTTACTATCATCTTTAGAGAAATTTAATTGTTTCATTGCCTGCTCAACAATTTCTGCAGAAAATCCTTGATTCAATAATCGTTGATAGATATGATTCGTTTTATAGCGAACCGACTTATTTTTAACTGTGATTTGAATCTTCTCCGCATACTTAAGTGCTCGTGTTAGCTCCCCTTCATCATCATCTTCTTTTAAGAAAGCCATTTCAATCGTTTCAATTGCGATTCCTCTTTTTACTAAATTTCGTGTAATCTTATTTCTTCCTTGTAAAAGAGAGCTCAAATTCTGTATTTGAGATTTTACTAACAATTTATCATCAATATATCCCTTTTCCTCTAGTGAATCAATTAATTTATTTGTTTGTTCAATAGAAAGTTCTGTATTTTTTGCTAACCAGTCATATATTTCTTTTCTAGTGCGATCTTTTGCCGTAAGCCGCTTTAATACTTTAGCATATGCCTTCGCATATCTTTCTTCTTCCAATAAAATCTCTAGTAATGCACGATCTACTTTACCATCCTTACGCAAACCATAGCTACCAAAAGTATCTACTGTTAGCGAAAGATTCTGCTTATCAAAAGCATTTTCTAAGCCCAAAATTACGACATCATTGTTATACTTTACTGAATGAATTGTATAAGCTTCATTATAATCTTGAATTGCACTTTGATATACCTTCATTATTCTAGCATAAAATAATTCACTATCATAATCACTTACTGAAGCAAGTGCATTTTTCCTTAATAATTCTTTTTCTTGCTTGCTTGATTCATAGTAAGAAAGTACTTTATCTGCCCACTCTTCTAATGTCGTTGCATAAAATCCGTTTTCCCCTTCAAGAATCAAATCTTCTAAGATTTCATCTGGACGTGCTATCACAGGCAATCCTGCCGCTAACGCTTCCATAAATGTCATCCCCTGTGTTTCTGTCAATGATACCGAAGAAAAAATATCAAATGCATGATAATATTTCGGAACATCGACTAATGGAACTTTTCCTACAAAATGAATTTCATTTTCCAATTTAAGTTCTTTAACAATTTGCTTTAGTTCTTCCAGTTGAGGTCCACCACCAACAATCACCAATTTGCAATTCTTATTTTTAGCGATAACAAACTGAAATGCTTGAATAATGAAATCCACGCTCTTTTCTTTCGCAATTCTTCCCACAAACACAACTGCAAGATCCTCTTTATTTACCTTACAAGAAAGTCGAATTGCTTCTCTTTCTTCTTTCGTTGTATTCTCAGGAGAAAAACGATTTAAGTCCATTCCCGTAGGTACTACATGAATATTCCTTTTGATTCCATATCGCATCAAAGCTTCCTTCGTTTTTCTTGAAGGTGCAATAATTTCTGTACTAGATTCTCCATACATCTTGCTTAATCCTGCAACCACATCTTTTGCTAATTTATCCACTGTAGTTGACTTTAAGAAATTTACATAATGAGTATAATCTTCATACATCGTATGATAGGTTGATACCAGTGGTATTTTTAAATTTCGAGCAACAATTCGTGCAAAAATACCAACACCAAATTCTGTATGTGCATGAATAACATCTAAATCCCAACTCTTTACAATATCCATAGCTTTCAAATGAATCGGACTAGACATCACATAGCCATATAATTGTTTCAATTCAATCCCCGGAAGCCTCATAATGCGTCCTTCTACTTTTGTTTCCAATAATTTTGGATGAGTTGTCACAATGTACACAGTATGACCATGTTTTTCTAACTCTGTTTGTAAAGTTAATATGGAAGTAACTACTCCATTTATATCTGGTGTGTAAGCATCCGAGAAAATTGCTATTTTCACTTAGGCACCTTCTTTCTTTGCATAGTAATGTTTGAACAATGTAAACACAATAACCCCAACAAACATAACAAAATAATATGAGAAAAACCTCCACAATATCATCATGCTTGCTGCTTCACTAGAGGAAACAATGGTTGAAAACATCAACAGAAATGTCGCCTCAGTTCCCCCACTTGCTCCCGGTATTGGAATAAACGCATTAATCATACTTACAAATGCTGTTAACGCCATAATATCAATAATCATACTTGATGGAACTGGAATTGCCAATGCCAATGCCACAAAGTAAGGAATCAAATAATATACACATAATCGAATAAGATTAATTACAAATACCTTTATAATTAATTTTTTATGTGTTTGAAATTTTAATGTTTCCTTTTCAAAATGACGAATACTCTCATTTAATATTTCAACCGTCTTTTCTTCATTTTTCACAAATTTCAACTTATAAGCAAATTTTACACCTCTTGTTGAAATCCACATATAAATTTTTGAAAAACGAGCCAATACCCATAACCCTATTATAATAGCACCATTTACAATAAATCCCAATATTACCAAGGTAAATAATTGATTATAATGATTATAAAAATTCCCAAATCTTAATAACAGTAACACCAATACAGTGATTACCATTGTTGATTGATAGACAATAAAATCCATCCATAAAACACTAACTGCTTCTGTTACATCAACATCTTGTTTTTTATATACATACACTTGTGCAAATTGTCCTCCAGAAGCACTTGGTGTAATTCCATGGAAAAAAGAAGCAATAATTGCATTAATCATACCTTTCCGATAACTATAATTAGGATTTGACATCTTTGTAAGCTCTGTTAAGATGACTGCTACTAGAAATTGATACAGTAATGCATATCCACCTAAAAATAGTAACCAACTCCAATGAACTGCTTTTAATGATATCATAACTTCTGAAAAGTTTCCGCGCAAAGAAAAATACAGCGCAACTGCAGCTAGTAACACAATAATAATAACGTTCAAAAGATAATTTTTAAATATTTTCTTCATATTCCCTTTTTAATCTATCATTTAAAGACAATTACTCATCAAATGAACGACTTAACAACTCCTCATATACTCTTTTTAGCTCAATTCCAATATTATGAATACTTTTACTTTCCGCAGTAACATAAGCTGATTCCGCAGTAGAGGGCAATGTATTTTCCACAACAGCTCGAATTGTTTTCACAAATCCATTATTATCTTCGCACATATAGCAATTTACCCCATCCTCTAACCATTCATCATAGACCCCAATATTGCGAACAACAACTTTTTGCTTTGCAGAAAGTGCCTCAAGCACAACAATCCCTTCCGTTTCTTCATAAGAAGGAAAGAAGAAAACCTCACTATCCATATAGGCACCTTCAATAATAGCGCCTTTTACATATCCGGGTAAGATAACATTTGCAGGATGATCATCTAACACATCACGAACTGTCTTTGGTATTAACATACGATTAGTATATCCAAACCAAATAAATTTATATTCTGGCAATTGTTTTGCCACTTCCATAAAATCAAGAATTCCCTTTCTCTCAAAATATAAACCTACTGAAAGAATCACTTTATCCTCTTCTTTCAAGCTAAAATATTTTCGAAAAGCCTTCACCTTCTCTTCATCATAAACAAAACGATTCAAATCAATCCCATTTGAAACAGGATAAATCTCTTTTTCAATTCCATAAGCCTCGAGCAATGTCTTAGAATATGGTGTTGGCGTAATAATAACATCAGCACTGCTGTACAATTCAATTAATCTCATTTTTAATAGTGGTGCGATTTGATTTGAAAAAATAAAAGAATTACGAAAATCCTCTTCTGTAGTGTGCGCATGATACACCACTGGAATATTATTTTTCCGAGCTCTATTTATAATATTATTACTATTGATTCCAAATGTATTAATATGTAAAATATCATAATCTTCTTCCCATGGATCCGTCGTCCAATCAATCCCAACCGAAGTCAATGCCTCTTGTTGATGACGTCGTGCACGTCCAATGCCAGAAGTAGCAAGTAATTTTTCGCTTTCAAAATATAATAGTATTTTCATTTACGCCTCCGTCTTTATTATTATATAATGTGATGGACTTTTTTACAATTAAGCATTTAAGAGATTGCAAGTTCCTACTCTTTATCGTTATAATAGAATTACTTAATAAGGAGGTAGAAATGACTATATTTGATTTATTAAAGAATGTTGGGATTGATGATTTAGGGGATGTTGCAGATATTGCTTCAAAATTTCTTGGTGGTAAGGCTGATTCTAAAGAATTAGTTAATGGGGCAAAAACAAAGGAAGAGAAAACACAATTGCTTGATATAATTGGAGCTATGCTAACAAAAGATTCAAAATCTGGTAACATTGATTTCTTCAATTTGGCTGCTGAATTTTTAAATTCCAAAGATAATGGAGTTCTCCAAATGGCTATGAACATCATTTCAATGCTTGCCAAAAACTTTCCTGAACAAGCAACTGCTATCTTGCCACAATTACTAAAGATTGCTTCTGGAAACAAAGACAAAGAAATTCGTAAAGAATCTGCAGGACTTATCGCTACTACTATGAAAGCTTCATTCTCTGCAGATCCAAAATTAAAGACTCAAATTGTAAAACTTGCGGAAAAAGAAACAGATAACGACATTCAAAAGATTTATAATTCTATCATTAAAATGTTTAAATAGAATACTAAGCTTGATGTTTATAAGATCTAAACATCGATTCTTCTATTATTCAAAAGAAAACCCCATTGGTTGCAATTTTCAACTTCTGGGGTTTTTTCTCTTATTTATTCTGCTGCTAACCTAAGCAAGCGATTATATCTTTTTTCAGCATCAACTCTAGATTTATCCAATAATTCTTCCGCATTTGGATTAATACTTGGTAATGCCGCGAAACGAGTTTCACTCATAATGAAATCTCTAAATTTACCAAAATCAGGCATTGCAGAATCAATTGTCAATGGTTTTTCTGCTAGTGGATTATAGCGATATAATGGCCAATAACCAGACTCAACTGCTTTCTTTTGTGTGATTTGATGATTCATCAATCCACCTTTGATACCATGCTCAATACAAGGTGAATAAGCTAAGATAATTGACGGTCCATCATAAGCTTCCGCTTCTTTGATTGCCTTAATTGTTTGCATACGGTTTGCTCCCATAGCAATAGAAGCAACATATACATGCCCATACGCCATTGCAATTTGACCCAAATCCTTTTTAGCAATTACTTTTCCACTCGCTGCAAATTTTGCAATGGATGCCGCTTGTGAAGATTTCGATGATTGCCCACCAGTATTTGAATACACTTCTGTATCCAATACTAGAACATTAACATTTAAACTATTGGCAAGTACATGATCCAATCCACCATAGCCGATATCGTATGCCCATCCATCTCCACCAACAATCCATACGGACTTACTAACAAGATCTCTTTCATAATCAAGCAATTCTTTTACTGCATTAACTTTACTAGATTTAACTCCTGCGATTAAATCCTTTACAACAATTCTTTCTTCTTCTCTATTACCGTAAACTTCAAGATACTTCTTAAATGATTCCTGTAATCCAGATTCAACAGCATCCATATTAGCTTCTATCACTTCGATAATACGTTTTGCCTTAAAGTCTTGAGCCACTTTCATACCAAATCCAAATTCAGCATTGTCTTCAAATAATGAGTTTGCCCAAGCAATTCCTTCTCCATTTTCATCTGTTACAAATGGCGTACTAGGAGTAGAACCACAATAAATAGAAGAACAACCAGTCGCATTTGCAATTAACATATCTCTTCCAAATAATTGAGATACCAGTCGATAGTATGGTGTTTCACCACAACCCGCACAAGCTCCACTTACTTCAAAATAAGGTTTTAAGAATTGAGAACCTTTTACTGTATCTGTTGCAAAATATTGACTCTTATACTCAACTTCCTTATACAAATAATTTGCTAAAGGTGCGTCTGCAATTTCTGCATTCACATCTACCATTACCAATGCTTTATTTCCTGCTTTTCCCGGACACTCAACAACGCAAAGCCCACAGCCTACACAGTTATCTGGTGATACTTGCATACGATAGTGTAGATGGTCAACGCCTTGCCCCATTGGTTTCACTGTTTCAAACTCTTGAGGAGCATTTTTCACTTCCTCATCTGTCAATAAAAACGGACGAATCGTAGCATGAGGACACACAAACGAACAGAAACCACATTGAATACAACTTTCAGGTAACCACTTTGGTACCTGTGTCGCAATAGTACGATGCTCCTTATAAGCAACATTATTACGGAAAGAACCATCCAATACACCATTTTTCAAAAATGCAGATACTGGTAAATCATAACCTTCTAATGCATTAATTGCAGAAACATGTTCATCAAAATATTCATCTCCTGTTAATGCTCGTGAACTATCAACTGATAATTCCGCCCATTCTGGTTTTACGACAATTTCAATTAAACCATCTTTTCCACTATCAATTGCTTTATAATTCATTTCTACTATTTCATCACCTTTTTTACCATAGGATTCTTTTGCTGCATTTTTCATATAATTCAATGCTTCATCATAAGGTAAGATGGCTTCATTCAAAGCAAAGAAACTTGATTGAAGAATGGTATTTGTTCTTCTTCCCATACCAATTTTTTCAGCAATATCCGTTGCATCAATCGTGTAAAACTTTGCTTGTTTTTTAGCTAACTGAGCTTTCACTCTATTTGGAAGATGTTTTTCAATCTCTTCTTTCTTGAATGTTGTATTCAACAAGAAGGTTCCCCCATCTCTCAAATTGCGAAGCATATCATACTTAATCAGATAAGAATCTAACGAACAAGAAATAAAGTCCGCTTTCTGAATATAATATGTTGAACGAATTGGAGAAGGTCCAAAACGCAAATGCGAACGAGTTGCTCCTCCTGCTTTTTTAGAATCATACGCAAAATACGCCTGAGAATATAAGTCTGTATGATCTCCAATAATCTTAATCGCATTCTTATTTGCGGATACTGTTCCATCAGATCCTAATCCATAGAATAAACAAGAAGTATAATCATTCTCAGTATGGAAATGCTCATCTGGAGTCAAAGATTTATTTGTAACATCATCTACAATACTAATGGTAAATCCATCAAATGGATTACTCCTATTTAAATGATCATAAACCGCTTTAATATCTTTTGGTTGTGTATCTTTACTTGATAGGCCGTAACGACCACCAATAATCAATTCCACATTTTTATGCTGATTGATTTCTGCAAAGACATCTAAGAATAAAGGTTCATGTGAGCCTTGTTCTTTTGTACGATCAAGTACTGCAACTTTTTCAACACTATCTGGTAATACTGCTTTTAAATACTTTGCCGAGAATGGACGATATAAATGAACTTTTACTAATCCCACTTTTTCGCCATTAGCATTCAATACATCAATAACCTCTTTAATTGTTTCTGTTACACTTCCCATTGCAATAATAACTCGTGTTGCATCACTTGCTCCATAGTAAGTAAATGGTGCATATTCACGACCTGTTAACTTACTAATTTTTTCCATATAATCAGCAACGATATCCCCTACTTGATCATAATGTGTATTTTGTGCTTCACGCCCTTGGAAATAAATATCATCATTTTCCGCACCACCACGAGTCACTGGATTTGTATGTGGATTTAGTGCTCGCGCACGAAATGCCTCAATAGCATCCTTATCTACTAAATCTGCTAAATCTTTGTAGTCCAATACCTCAATCTTCTGAATTTCATGAGAGGTTCTAAATCCATCAAAGAAATGCAAACATGGCGCACTAGATTTGATTGCCGCTAAATGCGCAACTCCTGCCAAGTCCATAGCCTCTTGTACAGAATGAGAAGCAATCATTGTAATTCCTGTTTGTCTTACTGCATAAACATCTTGATGATCCCCAAAGATAGAAAGTGCTCTAGTCGCAAGTGAACGTGCAGACACATGCAATACTGCAGGAAGCATCTCACCAACCCACTTATAAATATTTGGAATCATTAGTAACAAGCCTTGAGAAGCTGTAAAACTTGTTGAAAGAGTCCCTCCTTGAAGCGCACCATGCACCGTTCCAGCAGCACCAGCTTCCGATTGCATTTCAATTACTTCTACTACCGAATCAAAAATGTTTCTACGACCTTGAGATGCCCAAGCATCTACAAGCTCAGCCATCGTTGAAGATGGTGTAATTGGATAAATTCCCGCAACTTCTGTAAATGCATATGCTGCATGTGAAGTAGCCGTATTCCCATCCATTGACATAAACGTCTTAGCCATTTAATATCCTCCTAATTATTTTGATACAACAATTATAATCCATTACAAAGTATAATGCTATGCTTTCAAAAGCTTTCATGTGATTTTTTGCACATAATAGAATAGATTTTTATAATAGACTGATTTCCAATTACATTTTTCGCAATTAAGATTGTCTTACAAGCACTTATTTTGCTTTCAAAGTAAGAATCACAATTTCTAATGGCGCGTATATTCTAAAGAAACTAGTTCCCATCCCTGTGCTTACATACACATCAGTATCATTTGCCGTTTTTGCCCATCCACCAGAAAATCTTAACCCATACTTTGAAATCCCCTTAAACATGAATATAGGCTTCCACCATCCAAAGAAAGTAATTTCGCCACCATGAGTATGACCAGACAAAGTAAGATTCACTTTCGAAGTGTCCTGTTTCATCACCGAATCCGGATTATGACTCAACAAAATAACAAAATCTTCCTCCATAGCCCCTGAAAGTGCTTGTGCAACATTCGGAGTCCGCTTTCTTAAATCAGCAACTCCTGCTACATACAATTCTTTTTGTATGTGAAGCCCTGAATTATCTAAAGGAACCATATTGTTTTTTACCATACTCGGGAACAATTTACTTACACGATCATGGTTTCCATCAACTCCATAAATTCCATCTTTCACTCGAATTTTAGATAACAAGCTCATCACTTTCTCTAGTCTTTCACCACTAGGAAAGTCACCACCTAACAACAATAAATCAGCATCTAGTTGATTCAAATAATCTATATTTTTTTCTAATTGCTCTAATGAGTAATCATGAATATCCGATATAAATAATACTTTATATCCATCCAAATGTTTAGCAATTGCCGTACTTTCATAAGTCATAAAATTGTATTTCACCTTGTTGTCAACTAAAACAGCATGTATCAGATGAATCACTATAATGGTAACGATGACTAAAATAATAATCTCCATTTTTCTCTCCTTCGCAATAAAAAGCACTATTAAGGATATTAGCGTTCCCTAAAAATCCCTATCTTTTTATCTTCATTTCTATTAAATACTATAATCATACTAGTTTAATAACCAAAATACAGTTCTATTCTACTTTTAAAGTTATAATCACAATTTCAGGTTGCGCAAATACCCTCAAAAACTGCTTGCCTAAACCAATAGTTACATAGATATCTGTATGATCTTTCGTTTTTGCCCATCCACCAGAAAATCGATGTCCATAACGTGAAATCTTTGGTGTCAAAAAAATCGGTTTCCACACCCCAAAGAAAGTAATTTCACCACCATGTGTATGTCCTGATAAAGTCAAATTCACCTTTGAAGTATCTTGTTTCATTACTAAGTCAGGATTGTGATTCAGTAAAATAGTAAAATCACCATCTTCTCTATCAGCCAATGCTTCTTTAACATTTGGATCACGCTCCCACAAATCTCTTACTCCCGCAATATACAGTCGATCCTGCACATGGACACCCGAGTTATCTAATGGAATGATTCCATGTCGTTTCATACATGCAAATAACTCATTTGCTTTATCATGATTTCCATCTACACCATAAATTCCATCTTTCACTCGAATTTTAGATAACAAGCTCATCACTTTCTCTAGTCTTTCACCACTAGGAAAATCACCACCTAACAACAATAAATCAGCATCTAGTTGATTCAAATAATCTATATTTTTTTCTAATTGCTCTAATGAATAATCATGAATATCCGCAATAAATATGATCGTATATCCCTCTAAATGCTCAGGTAATTCACTGGACTTGTACTCCATAAAATGATATCGTGCATAACGATCTACAAACATCATATGAGCAAGATGTATTACCATAATACTTAATAAACTTACCACAACTATAATCAATATTTTTTTCTTCATAAAATATCCTTCCAAAAATAAATGTAAATACTTCATAAGTATATCATTATTCTAATTTCCATAAAGAAAGTACTATATTTGATGATTCAATAAACAATCAACTATATTTAAAAGGATGCAAATTATCGCATCCTATCTACCTTATTTTATTTTTGTTGTTCACTATCAATTGGTAATTTATATTTCCAAAGTTCATACCCTACTTCTTCATTTTTATTATTCTTTAAACTTATGCAACGGTACTGACCTTTATACCCGATTTCCTTAAATTTCTCAATATAGCTCTCTCCAGAAAGCTTACATGCATCCAAGGAATTTTTATGTTCTGTATACAAAAACAAATTACTCTTTGCTACTTCTGCGCTACGAGGTACCCAATCACATTCCTTTGATTCATCTGTGCCAGCTTTACAAAGAATAGGTAAATCTGCTCTTGTCTGCGCTATTTCATTGTTTCCAGAATCACCAGAGGCAACGACTTGCAAAAAGATATCAACAACTGCCTCATTTCCCTCTACATCAACTGCTCTATAAGTAACTAAATATTCTCCCACTGCATTTGTGTTCCATTCACCAATTACTTCAAAAGGAATAATATCCCCATTATAATCTCGAGCTGTCACACCTCTATATAGATTAACTAGGCTACCTTGTTCTACTACTTTTCCTAAATTGATTCCTTCAAATTTAGGCAATAAACTATTCTCACTAACCTCGGTTACAAGTACTACCACTTCTACAATTTTAGATACCTCTGGATGCCTTTTACTCTCCACTAAAAAAGTAAAACTATATTCACCGGGACTCCTCAATGGTTGATTTAAATCTTGAATAGGACTTACATTACCATTGCTATTTTTTAATGCCTTTTCATAGTCAAATATTTGCCCAACTTCCACTATTAACTGTTCTTTATAAAAATCAGCATACAAACCTTCTTTAATTAAACTCAATTCCATATCTTCATCACTCTGAGCAGCACTCTTACATCCAGAGAATACAAGCAACAAAGCAAATATTGTAAAGCTCAGTTTTTTCATTACATTGATATCCCTTCCAGTAAAACATAATTCTCATTTTAGCTCTTTTACCAAGATTTGTAAACTATTCACACATAAAACTCACAATTACATAATTAATTCATTTCATTTGCCTTCCCTATCATCATCCTTATTGAAAAAACGCTTGAATGCAGTATAATAAAGTAGATTAAATGGAGGAAATAAAATGAAAAAAATACTTGTTGAAACAAGTGCTAGACATGCACACATCACTGAGGAACATCTTAAAATACTTTTTGGTGATGATGTACAGTTAACACCAGTTAAAGATTTATCACAACCTGGTCAGTTTGCGTGCGAAGAACGCATTACTGTTGTAGGACCAAAAAAAGAATTATCAAGAGTTTCTATCTTAGGACCAACTCGTGCGGAAACACAAGTCGAATTATCTCTTACAGATGCAAGAAGTATTGGTATCTCTGCACCAATTCGTGAATCTGGTGTATTAAATGAATCCGCTGCTTGCAAATTAATAGGACCTGCAGGAGAAGTTGAAATTTCTCAGGGAGTCATTATTGCAAAGAGACACATTCATATTACTCCAGAAGATGCAGAAGCCTTCCAAGTATCTGATAAAGAAATTGTATCCGTTAAAGTAGATACCCCTGATAGAAGTCTTGTATTTGGAGATGTTGTTGTTAGAGTATCACCTTCTTATGCAACCGCAATGCACATTGATACTGATGAAGCAAATGCAGCCGCTTGTTCAGGAGAGGTTTACGGAGAAATCATCAAATAAAACTACACATAATATATTCCACAAAGGTATGGGTTTTTGCTAAAAAACGCATACTTTTTAATTTCCTTAACTACTGGGAAATAATCTACTAAGCCACACTAAAAGGTTTGTCCCATTGAATGGAAACAAACCTAAATTTGTAGTTATTTGCTGAATAAATTTTATTTCATTAACTAAACATATAAGTCGATAAACCTTCCATCGCTTTCCTAGTATGAGTTTCATTTGGATGTACATACAAGTTCATCGTTGTTACAACACTACTATACAT
>JGI994J12354_10000220_pt1 | contig 56389 bp, 58 predicted proteins | sample IntmicLarv3ML3BL_FD_12354 | JGI IMG/M metagenome (IMG submission 12354) | reverse complement strand
GGAAGGAGCAGCAGAACCGCTAATAACAATGCCATGAGTTTCTTCATTTTACCGCCTCCAAACAGTTGTTTTTGTATAACTAGTATATCAGTTTTTTGGCAATTTTGCAAAATGATTCTTGACAAAAGAAAGAATGGCTGTTACTATTATGCCATGCGATATAACGAGACGCATAATAACGCGTGACAGAATACTGAAGGGAGCGTGAAACCATGCCATATGCGGGCGGCCCCATGACGGAGGCCATGTATTACGTATTACTTGCCTTGCTGAACCCGGCGCACGGCTACCGGCTCATGCAGGCGGTGGAAGAGGTGTCCGGCGGGCGCGTGCCGATGGGGCCGGGGACGTTGTACGGCGTGCTGAACCGTATGCAAAATGACGGCCTCATCAGCCTCAAAACGGACGACGGGCGGCGGAAGGTCTACAGCATCACACAAAGCGGCTATGCGGCGTTACAAGCCGAATACGCGCGTTTGCAAGCTATGGTGCGCGACGGAAGCATTATAGGGGAGGGGGAGACAAATGGGTAAGCGTGTGACGAGATTTTACATGACGGACGTGTCGCGCATGGGCGAGACAGAAAGCTGGCTGACGGATATGGCGGCGCAGGGATTGCACCTCGTCAAGCTGGGATGGGGCACCATTTTAGCGACGTTTGAAAAAGGGGAACCGGCGGATGTGCGCTACCGTGTTGACATCGATATGCACCCTGATTCGCCCAAGCCGGAGAAGCTCGCTCTGTACGCGGAAAGCGGCTGGGAATTCGTGTGTAAAATGGGAACTTGGCAGCAGGTCTATCGTTCCCCCGAGACACGGAACGCGCCGGAGCTGCATACCGACCCGGTGGAGCTGTCATACAATGTCGCCGCAATGAAGCGGCGCGTGCATCTCTTGTATATCCTCAGCATCGTATGCTGCTTGCTGGCGATAGGGTTTCACATTTTCACATGGCTTATGCCGGATAAGCCTGTACTCAATTTTGTGGAAAACATGGTTGCCAATACATTTACCAACTTTGTGCTGATGACATGGCTTGCACTGTACCTCATCGGTTCCACGCAGGCGATGTCGCGCCTTGTCCGGCAATTGCAAGATGGACACCCTATCAATCATCGTGCGAAATGGCGGCGTGGCTGGGTTGCAAGCTACTTCATTATTATGCTGCTCGGGGTGGTGGGGATTGCGCTGCCCATCGGCAGCCTTGCCGGGCGCGGCCGTGAGCTGCTGCCCGCCGTGACAGACGACGTGCGTATTCTACGCCTAACGGACATCGAGACGGATGATGGGTATATCCCGCAAGAGCCGATGACGATGGAAAATGACTATGTGGCAGGAAATTATTTACAAACGAAGTGGTCGCCTCTCGCACCGGTGATGTTGCAATCGGACGAGCGCGGCGGCGTCCCCGGGCGGAACTGGGTGGAGTATGATACGGTGTATGCACCGAGCTTGTCGTTCAAATATTACAAGCTGACATTGCCGTTTTTGGGTGCGGCGATGCTGGATGAACTCGCCGTCAACCTGCGGGAATGGAATGAGGAGCGCGCGGACATCGCGCCGCCGCGCCCGGTGGAGACAATCCAGACAGACGCGGCGGACATCATGCGCTTACAGTATGCGACAAGCGGTTTCTTCGATATATACGCGCAGAAGGGGAGCATCGTCGTGTCCGTGCGGTACAGCGGTGAGGAAAGCGCGGAGACGGTCGTCAAGGCTGTAGAGGCGTATCTCCGGCGGCAGTGAGGTGTTGTACGTGTGATGAGGCCGGTGTCGCGTATTCGCTGATAGCGGTGCTTGCATGACGGTGATAACCCAGATACCATGCCGGAAGCAACGCCACCAGCAGGTTGAACACCAATAAAACAATTGGAATCACAAGCCATCGCTTCTTTTGTGTTTCTCCGCATTGCTTGCGGATATGGTATAGTACAATCATGACGATGCTGGCCGTGACAAACAGGCACGCGATGAAAAATAGGATTCCCAGAATCAACAGTATCGGTATAGCGTCCACAGAACTACCTCCCTACATCTGCGCGAGCCGTTTCAACCGTGTAATGCCCTCCGCAAGATAAGCCGCCGCAGTCCAATCCGTCCCATCCGCGCGGAGGTCGGTGAAGGATGCGTCTACCTCCAGTGTGAGCGCACCTTTGTAGCCGCGTGTGCGCAATGTCTGCATGACGAGCGGCCAGTTTACGCTTCCGTTAAAGGGGAGGCGGTGCTGGTCGCTTTTGCCGTCGTTGTCATGCAGGTGGATGGCGGCTACAGGGCGGTCGTACCGCGTGAGGAAGCTTTCCTCCAAGCCGCAGCAATGCGCGTGCCCGCTGTCAAAGCAAAACGCGAGTGCTGGTGAAAAAATCCGCGCAAACGCAAAATCCAGATGGATGGCGTTGTATAAGTTTTCCGCTGCGAGGATGACATTGCGCTCCGCCGCCCGGTCGACGAGACGGTTCAATCTGTCCAAGCCGAGCGCATTCGGTGCGGGTGCAGCGTCGCTCTCCGTCAAGTGCAGAACAGCGACAGGTATGCCCGCTTCACCGCAGGTGTCAATGCACGCAAGAAGGCGGGTGAGCTGCTCCGCGCCATCCAACGTGTCCGTCCAAAGCGCGTTGATGCCGTAGTAGGGGAGATGGACATTTTCCACCCGGATATTTGCACGGCGGAAAATGTCCGGATGCGCCTCCTTGGGGCCGTCATAATCACGGAACTCGTCCCCCCACCAAAGCATCACCGCAGCATAACCTGCCTCTTGCATAAGGCGCGCGCGCTCCTCCATCGGCAGAGAGAAACCAAACCAAGCGAATGTACCAAAATCAACCATGACAAACAATCCTTTCCGGGAATAGAAACAAACCGCGCCGAAGCGCGGTTTGTTTTGCTTTTGTTTATTCGCCCGTGATACCCGAGCGCTCCACGCTCTCTACGAAGCGTTTTTGCAAGATGAAATACATAATCAAGATGGGCAATATCGCCAAAAACGCGGCGGCCAAAACCGTTGCGCCAGGCGGGGCATTACGGAATTCCTGTGAGTATTCCGAAATAAACACCGCGACGCGCATCGGCAGTGTACGCATGTTCTTAAGCGGTACACCGAAAAGCGTTACTTCCATACCGGATTGCCCGAACAATAAGCTGGATTTTGCCGTCTCGTTCCAATACCAGACCACGGAGAATATAATGGAAATAACCATCGCGGGACCGGACATGGGCAATGCGATTTTCGTGAACACGCGGAGGCGTCCGCAACCGTCGATTTCTGCCGCTTCATCCAGTGCCTTTGGATAGCTGCTGAAGAATGTGAAGAAAATCAAGATAAAGATACCATTTTTCAAACCTTGCCCAAGGATGGCGGGTAAGTAAACCGCCCATTGCGTATCCAGGAGACCGTATGTCATGAACATCAAGTATTGCGGGATGGTGGTCAATGTTGTCGGCACGATGTAGAAAAGTACAACCATCGCAATCCAGAACTTGCGGAGCGGGAACTCAAACCGCCCGAAGGCGTACCCGACACAGGCTGTGCAAAGCGTTTGCAACAGCGCCGGCCCAACAGAAAGGACAACACTAACATACAGACCCTGCCAGTAATCCATGATACGGAATGCCTCCAAAAAACCACCCAAATAAATTTCAGTCGGAACCCAGATGACTTTGGGATCGACCAAATCCTGCGGTGTCATGAAGATGGAAACAATCATACGTAGTACCGGCACGAAATACGTGAAGCCTAAGGCGGTCAAAATGATATACACAGCGGCCGTCGGGAGGATACCTTTGCGGTTGTTGCTACCAAGCAAAATTTTTCTGGTTTTGTTAAAATAATCTACCTTTGTCTTAGTCAACTCAATCCCTCCGATCGAAAAACATAAAGACTCCAAATATCAGCAGTAGAATCAGCGAGAGTCCGACAAAATAAATCCAACTCAATGCGGAGGAGTATGTGTATGGTGCGACAGACTCCGTCATTTTACCAAGGATATAAGGGTTCATAGCATTCACCCGAAGGGGAGAGGTACCAACAGTATCATTGATAAGCGAGCGCGTGCCGGCGAAGTTCGCAATCTCAATGATGGTATAAATCGCGTTAATCATAATCAAATTCTTCATGTACGGGAGCGTTATTTTCCAGAAGCACTCCCACTTGCTGGCGCCGTCGATTTCTGCTGCTTCATATAACGAGCGGTCAATCTTCTGGAGACCAGCAAGGAAAATCAGAATCTGTACACCAGAGAACCACATACACGTCATCAGGTTTGTGAATACAAAATCGAAAACGTCGAATGCCTGCTCCGGTAATATTTGTAGAATTGTGAAGATAAAGCTGTCACCCATGAAGTTGAAGTTATCAACACGGCCTAACACTTCCAAAAGAATCGGGCCGCTCAGAATAACAACGGGCATGAAAAATATCAAACGATAAACACCGCGGAACAAAAACTTACCGTTTAGCATCATCGCGGAAAGCAAGGAGAAGACCATGACCACGACAAGCGCTTGCACCAGAAATTTGACGTCCGTCATCAAAGCAGTTTTGAACGCAATATCCTCGGCAAATGCACGAACATATTGGTCGAAGCCGCGGTAAAGCAGTTGCACACCGGCACCAGGTTGGACGGAAACGTGGTTATAACTCATCATAAAGGAAAATACCGTCGGATACATTGTAAATACAAACAGGCCGATAAGCCACGGGAGCAAAAACATGTAGCCGGTGACGGCATTTCGCATTTTAATGGTAAAGCGGAATTTCTTCTTCGGCTTCGGTGCCGTTTTGGTAGGAATTGCCTGTGCCTGCATGTCTTACACCCCCTTCGATACCGTGTAGGATTGTGCGGGAACGGTGATACCGTCACCCGGAACAGCAAAATTATTTGTACTATAATTTACATACACGCGAACACCGTTGCTGTATACCGTCATCGCCACACCATACGCCAGAACGACGTGATCTACGATTTCGGCACCTTCAACCTGTTGCAACACTTGGTTGATATCTTCATACATGCTCACGATGGTGGGCATCCAGTCTACATAATACGTGGAGAACATATCCTCCTGCGGCGTATCCTTAAGCACGCTGCTCTGCACGCCTGTCAGTACAAAGGATGGGTATGCACCGTATTCCAACATCTTCAGCAAGCTGTTTTGTGAGAAAGCACCGATGTTGATGTACGGGTTATAGTATTCGATACTACCCTTTAACACAATTTGCAAGAACGGAACTGTGTCGGACTCGAACAGATATTGGCTGTTGACCATCGGGATGTCAAGGAATACATCCGTCGTATCCCAGAGGTACGCGTGCGGCGCTTTGAACGCCGTAACGGGCAGCTTGTCAAACATTTCCATAACCTCTGTCCGGGTAATCTCGTTGTTCCGCGTATTGTCTGCATACAGGAGAGAACCGATACCGCTGAGAGCGACATCTGTATCACCCAATGCTTCCAGAATCTTGTTTGTGTTATTCACCACAATCGAAGGCCGGAGAAGGTAATACACCGGGAAAGCAAGTTCACGATTGTCCCGTGTGATGTTCATGTAATTGCGGGACAGCGTTGTTGCCGCTTGCCGGTACAGGCTAAGCTGTTTTTCATTTGCTAAAATCGGTGAATAGCCGAGGAAGAAGTGACCATTGGCATTCACCCTGTCACGAAGAGCGAGCATATCTTTTTCGCTCCCGAGCTTGGGCTCAATCTTCGTTTGCGTTTTGGACGAACCGTTTGCGCCACCTTTTTGCCAGCCTTCCATAATCATAGTGATGTTGTGGATGCCGTTATCCGCCAAGGCATCTAGAATGTTGTTGGCTTGCGAAATGGTCGTGAAGGGCGTATTCGTATTCACGAGGAAGCCCTGCTTCACGTCAGAACCAAGCAAATCAACACGAAGGGGCGTTGACGAATTCACCTTATCGGAGGCCGCGATGACATTTTCGGCTTTTAAAATGCCCTTGTAAAGCTGCGCCATGCCAACATAATCCGCATCCGCGCCCGTCAGGAAATAGAACGAAATCGCGGGGGTGAGGATGTTTGTAAGTTTCTGCGGTGCCTGTATACCACTGCCGGTTCGGTTAATCGGCTGGATATACAGCTGACGGTATTCAAACCGTGCGGCAGCCCAGTTGAAATTGGTTGTCGTACCGGCAACGTTTGCGACTAGGTAGGCATATTCCGCTCCCTGCTCAACCCGGGCAAAGAACGCATTCTGCTCAAAACCATGCGCGATACCATATACCGGCATCAACACCTGCGGTTCCGCCACAAGATAATCATCCGGACGTTGTGCGCCGAGGCTCATAACGTCGCTGGAAAGGTCAATACCGAAATCTTTGCCGTATACCTTTTTACCAAACGTCGAGACATACTGCGCATTGTCGCGGAAGCGAATCAACGCGCCCGGGCCGTCCGGCACGAACATATAGCCAGGAATTTCCGCCTGCGGCACTGTGCCGAGGAAGGGAAGGAAATACAGTGACTTTGCCAGGTACGAGGGGTCGTTTTCCACCGGATAGTCAAGCGCTTCAAACCGGACATGATCATCAACCAATGTCATTTTTACGGAAAGCGAAATATCTGCAGTTGTGAAATTCATATCGCAGACAAAACCATCCGCGGACCATTGCATGTTTTTGGATACTTTGCTGTCGGAAACACTGACGGTGGTGGCGGCACCCTTGTCGTCAAAATACTCAAACGTGCAGAAGGAGTTCGCCATATTTGTCCAGCGTTCGTTCAACCGGTTTTCTCCATCTTGCTTGTCACCTTCAAGGGAACCCCAGATATAGCCGGTTTCCTTGACAACAAAGCGAAGGCCGTAGATTTCTTCCCGGAACCATACCTCTATAATACCGTTGTCTAGCTTTTTCACAAAGCCCTCAAGGTCAAGGCGGTTTTCCACCTTTTCCTTATTAAGATCCGGAATGGTGTGGCGGTTGGAATAAATCTCGATATTGTACTCCGCGCTCTGCACCTCGTCTGAGAGTAGAGAACCTTCTTCCGCCTCATCCGAACCCGTCGTATGTAGGACGGGGATAAAAACGAGTACGGCGATGAGAAGTACCGCGACAGCAGCGGTTAATACATGTCGTTTACAACTCACGGAAAATCACCTCCCGAACAATGTCAAGAACGAACTGGTAAACTTGCTTTGCCATCAAGTAAATGATAACAAAACCGATAATTGCGATGACAATGGCGAATATTGTAAGTAGAATGTTTTTCACCATGTTCGCGAAGGAGAACCTGTGCACCTCCAGAACCATCAAAACGAAATACAGTGCTGTCCAATAAATGATGATACTGCTGGAGAAACCGATGATAAAGCTCTCATTAAATGTGCAGAAATACGAGATTAGTATCACAAACGGCATCACGACAATCGTCGGGGCAAAAGCGTATGCTGTACAAATGAATACATTCTTAAAGGAGCCTTCGCCTTCGTTGATGGCGCTAATCATATAGTTGACGACGACCCAAAGTGCAACGGGCAAGAAGAATATCGCTAACAAATAACTCACCGTCAAATACTTGAAGTTGTTAATGCCACGGAACAGGAATGCGAAGCCCAATTGATAGCCAATGAAGACGACATACGTAATCAAGTATACGATACTTGCCGAGAGCACGGAACCGTGTTTTCCCACCTTCAAATCATAAAATGAATCAATCGGATGGCGCAACACTGTGCCGATATATTTGATGTCGCTCCACAACCGGTTGCCGCCTGAACCCTTCTCCCGTTTGAAACGGCCAAAGAACTTCGAGAACACATTCGTCTTTCTATCCACCAAACGCAGCACATACAGGACAAGTGCAAGGATAACAATCGTGGATGTGACCCATGTGATGTTCGCGGTAATCAGCTTGTTACGAACCTCCCAGAAGGCCTTGGAGTATTCTTCACGGTTGTAGGTGTATTCAAACTCAACCATGGCCTCTTCGTAACGCCCCAGGGAGAATAAGGACTTACCGTAACCGTTGTGCGCAATCTTGGACATACCGTTCAGCTTGAGAAGGTCAATCCAAGTGTCCATACTTTCCGTAAAGTCGCCGGCTTCAAACGCTTCGATTGCGCGATGCGTTGCTTTGGCAAACTCTGTCGGATAGTATACTTGAATCAAGCCGCGCTCTTTGTCCAGTACATACAAGAAATCGTTGTCATCCACATCAATCGCGGAGGGAACCGTGAACAAACCGATACGTTCCACAGATGTCGCCTTACCGCCAATGGAGAAGACCAACTCACCGTTCGGGTCATATTCCGAAATGACACCGGATTGCGTCACGCCGAAGATACAGCCGCGCTTACTGACAGCAAGGTCGATGAAGTTATGCTCATCCACCATACGGTCTTCGCCCGTACGGAGGATGTTCGTCCCGGCCATGTTCAAGCGGCGGAACGAGTTGTTGATGGAGGAATCCACACCGAATTGGCTGGCAAAGGGTGTGGCCGTCACTGTGTACACAAGGTTGTTGTGGATATCAATATTTGTGACGGAACGTGGCTTTCTGCTCAGCGCGCGATCCCGTTGCACTTGCGATGAGATAATCTCGATGAAACGCTCCATTGTGGTGATTTCACGAGGATTCGCACCGAAGAAACCTTGGAACACGCCGTCCGGATTGAACATCAACAAACCTTCAAAGGTACCTTCACTGACGACATAAATCGTTTGGCTGTCGGAAACCACCACATTACGCGGGAGATAGGTTGTCTGCTCACTGAACAGATAACTGTCCGGTCGGCCGATTTCCGATTGTAATTCGCCGTTCTTATCAAAGATATAAACCATTTGGTTGCCGTAATCCGCCACATACATATCACCAGATGCTGTCACAAAAACGCCTGTGGGCGATTTCAGGACGCCTACGCCGAATTCGCGCGAAGTACCCTTTGTGGCATCATATGCCAGGATACGGCTGTTGCCGGTATCGGCGATGTAAATCAACCCGTCTGGCGCGATGAATATATCTTCCGGTAGCTTGAGCGAACCTTGCAGATAGATTGCCGCGGGCATATACGCGTCCTGCGTGCGCACCCAGCCGTACTGGAAGCTCGAAGAAACGGTATATGTGTAAGTCGTATTTTCATTTGCGAGAGCCCTTCCGCCAAACATTGCCAGAAGGGTCAGCACTGTGACAAAAAATGCAGTAATTCGTTTCGTCACCATTACCCCTCCTTATTATTTAATGCCGGAATGCGCCATCGTGTTCATGACTCTGGATTGCAAAATGATGAACAGCAGCAGGTTCGGCAGGAAAACAATGAGATTGGCTGCCGCGCTTGCGCCCATACCGGCGACGGTTTTACCCGAAGTTGTGTCTGTAATGGAGCTCATATAGCTGGGCAGCGTTTTCAAAGTTTCATTGTTGATGTAGCTGGCGGAAGCAACGGTTGCGTTCCAAGAAGACTGGAAGGCGAGGATGGCCACCGTAACCAAAGCCGGAACAACCATCGGTGCGACGATACGTGACACGATGAAGTAATCGTTTGCACCGTCCACCTTGGCCGCGTCGAACAGTGCGTCAGGCAACTGGTCGATGAACTGCTTTACAAGGAACAAACCAACCGGCATAGCCAGCGCCGGCCAGATATGTGCGCCGAAGTTGTCGATGAGGCCGAGGTACTTGATGACGAAGAAACGCGGAATCGTCACAGCCGCCGGCGCGAACATCAGCGCGATGGTGTTGATGGTGGAGAGAAGCTGCCGCCCTGCGAATTCCTTCTTCGAGAGTACATAGCCTGCCATCAGAGAGAAAATGATGGACGCGACGACGACGATACCGGAGGAAAGCAGGGAGTTGAACATGTACCGGGAAAATGGTACGGAGTTCTCATCCGAAAAACGGAAAAGCTGTGTAAAGTTGCCGAGCGTCGGCTTGTGTGGGAACAACGTCGGCGGGTACAGAAAAAGCTCATCAAGCGGCTTGAGCGCCGTGCTGACGTTGAATATGATGGGCACCGCCATAAGAACAGCTATCGGCAGAAGATACACCCATATTTTGATTTGGCTTCTATCGAAGCGCGGCGGATTGATACCGCAGAATCTTAGTCGTTTTACTTTTTTCTTTTTCATGGCGCGCCTCCCGTCATTCTTTATCGCCGAACAATTTTTCCGACCCGATGGCAATCAACCGCATGCCGATAAGCAGCAGAACAGAAAGCGCAGCGGCGTAGCCCATTTCATATCGAATGAAACCATAGTCATCAATATGGGAAACGATGAGCTGACCGGCATTGTTAGGCGTCGGGTTGCGTCCGGAGAGCGCGGTACCAATGCTACCGGCGTTGATTGTGCCCACGAGAGACATAATTGCGCCGAAGAGCATCTGCGGTCTAGCGGACGGGATTGTAACATAAATGATTTCCTGGAAGCGGTTTTTTACGCCATCGATATACGCGGCTTCATACAGCTCCTGGTTACCATTCAAAATACCGGAGAGGATGGCGAGGAAGCCGACACCCATACTGCTCCATAATGTAACAATAATCATGACGGGCATCAGCGTGTTCTCGCTTTGCAGCCACATGATGGGTGCATCAATAATGTTCAGCCAAAGCAGGAACGCGTTCAAGTAACCGGATTTATCACCGTTGAAGAACACGGCCCAGACATTCGTCAGCATAACGCCACCCGTCAAGGAAGGCGAGTAGATGATGATGGCCAATATCGTCCGCGGCAATTTCGGCAACTGCGCGATGGACCATGCCATGAAGAACGACAGGAAATACCCGCCGAAACCGGCCATGATACTGAACGAGATTGTCTTAGGCAGAACATACTGCATGAAAGTTTCGTCATTTGTCAAAAGGTTGATATAGTTTGTCAGGCCGATGAAGCGTGGTGCCTGCACAGTGTTGAAATACGTAAAGCTCAACCCGATAGCGACCGAAACGGGAATCAGAATGAACAGGGAAAACAGCGCCACATACGGGAATAGCAGTACTTTATTGGAGTGCTTTTCCATTGTGGAAACAAACCTGTTTGTCTTCATTTTGACACCTCCAATTGCGACTTCAACCGTTCCACGGTATCTGTGATGTATTCCTCAGTGATGCTGCCATCCGGGTTCATATAACCGAACTCAACAAGCTTCCGTACGATTTCACGGTCGGCGATGATGGAAGCGTAATCAAGTGAAACCATTTTATTGTTGCTGTTGACGACAACGTTCGTCCACGCGTCGGAAAGCGCACGCTCCACCATATAAGTGGCGGGGTGACGGATATTTTCATGACCCCATTCCCATTGCTCCAGCATGATTGCCAGATGCTCCGGTTTATAGTAAAGCTGAGCCATGGCTTCGCGGTTCGCCGGGTTCCAGTAGTATGCCGGACCGTAGGTGGATTGCAAATTGTATGCATATTGCACCTGCGTGTCCGTCTGGAGCCACCATTTCAAGAAATCATACGCGGCGGAAGCCTTGTCGGTGTTATTAAAAATCATACAAGCCGTACGGGATACGGGATAATCTCTTGCAACAGTGCCATCCGCTTGCATTACGCCGGGGATGAGTGCAACATCCCATTTGCCTGCAAGCTCCGGCGCGGCCAGAGAAAGCTGCGTATAGGTGTCTACGTCGCCGATACCAATCGGAACCTCGCCATAACGGAAGCTGTTAAAGAAGTTCGGCACCTGCTGACGCACGCCGTAAATATTAAAGATGTCCGTCATTTCCGTAAAGCCCTTGACAGCATTCTCCGAAGTTATTGTAGTGCTTGTGCCGTCTTCGGAATAAAACTCCGCGTTTTGCTGGAAGAAGAAGGAGCCTGTCATGTCGAGCGACTTATAACCGACCTCATTACTCATCGGGATATTAAAGTTCATGGAGTAACGGAGAAGCTGCGGCATAAGCTCATGTACGTCGTCCCACGTGTCCGGTACCTTGAGGCCAAGGGAATCAAAGATGTCCGTCCGGTAGAACATAAGACGGAGGTTGTTTGTATCCACCGCGCCGTATACCTTGCCATCATAGCTCGTGGGAACCAGACTGTTCCAACCGTAAAGTTCCGAATAAAACGGAATGAAATCGGGGAACTGTGTCAAGTCCAACGCCGCGCCACGAAGCGCGAAGTCGAAAATTTTATCATACTGCATACCAACGACAACGTCCGGGTTTGTGCCCGATGCGTTCGACAAGATAAGCTTGTTCAAGTCATTGATATAAGAGATTTGAATATCAAAGCCCTCGCTGTTTGTATAGCCTGCTTCCGCCATGTTCCGTAGAATCTGCGTATACTGCAAAGGACGGTTTACCCAAACCTGTAAGGTGTCGGGCGTATCTTCATAACTTGTGTTCAGCGTGCCGAGACTTGTGGATGGCATGAAGGAACGGACAAACTGACGTGTCTTTTCCGCAAAGCTGACGAGGAAATTGCCCTTATCAAGCTGGGGTTCGTTCGTGCCGTAAATCACGATTTTATCAAGCGACATCAACTGTCGCGTGATTTTTGTCAATACGCCGCCAAGTGCCGCACTGATGGAAGTATCACCTTCGCTCAACAGATCCACCCGGTTGGGTATGTTACGCGTGTCCTTCAACAGTTTTTTTGTGATGGTATCCGCCGCGTAGAGCAAATCGTTTGCATAAGAAGGCTCATCACCATTGAACGCCCAAATTCTGTCGTACATTGCGATAAGTTCATCGTGAATCAAACGAAGCTCCGGCACAACATGCGGCAGATAAACGCTCATCTCCCAAGTACGGTTTTTATCCGGCTCACCGGCGGCGTTTGTTGCACCTGCGGCCAGCTTTTTAAGGTCGATACCGATGTCGTTGATGCGGCGCATCATATCCTCAAGCTCGTTGATAATCGCTTCGCCTTCACCTGTGGTGACACCAAGGGTGAGAGTGTGACGACCAGCTTCAAGATAGAAAAGATAATCGTTGTCGTCTGTGCCCAAATTGTTCAGGTTATAATCGCCATAACGGAACCGGATGGAGTCCATGCCCGTGAAAAGCGTTTGGCCGTCAATTTGTATACTGCGGAAAACATTGGAACCGCCGGTTTGATCGTCTTTTTGCGCGCTGTTTAACGCGATTTTATAGAACCCCGGCTCTGTAATAGTGAAGTCCCACAACACGCGCTGCCCCGGTGTGAGGAAGTTTTTGTCATTCAAAATATTGACAAGCGCACGGTAGGTGTCATAGGGCGTGACGGCCAGATTGCGGTCCACACGTCCGTTTATAAAGGAATCGGACTTAACGGAATAGTCCTCACCCTCGATTAGTACCAAATCCCCGCCGAGACGGTCTGTGTGTGTGGCGGACATTTGTGCAAAATATTCGTCGTAAGTCGGAACTGCTTCCTTTTTTACAAGCGCGATGCTATCAATATAAACCGCGATTGAAGTGTTGGTGATGGTGAATTCTTTCTGACCCGCAGAAAGTGAGATGACGGCGGGTTGCTTGTTCACGCTATCATACGTGCGAAGATAATCCGTCGTATGTTCCAGCAGTAGTGTGGGCGCGGGGTTCTTTTCATTTCCGCTTGCGTCCACGGTATACAGCGTCGTTGCGTCAACCCAAAGCGCCGTGCCCAAGGTGTGGATTGCGAGGTCATCGGTTTCTAAAACAAAAACATTGTCAAGCATACTAAACTCAACGGCCCGGAAAGTCAAGGCAAGCATATATTCGCCATTTGCGGGCACATTAAAAGAGAAGGCCAATTTTTCGCCGCTCGCCAGCAAAAGGCCTTCCGTTGTAGCAGATAAAAAGGTGTTTTCGGACTGAAGCGCGTTCAAGTCAAGAACAAGCGCATCTGTTCCGAGGTGTGCCCAATTTGCACGTGCGAAAGCGGTGTCCGGGCTCTTTTTATGGCGCAATTCGTCAGTGGTGCGTGGCTTCGTGAAAATCAGGGTCGAGGCCAGGCCCAGGATAAGCGCCGCGCCGCACGCCAATGTAATGATAGATGAACGCTTCATGAATTCGCCTCCGAATTTCAAATCGCATCGGCGCACGATGATGTATAGTGCGCAGAGCAGGAAATGAGGATTGGTTTTGCATAAAAAGTAAAATGAGTTCATAATATTTCGTTTTAAGGTGTGTATTTGTTGCAAATAAAAAGGTGTTTACCCGCGTTGCGCGGGCCGTTGCGACCGTGCCCAACGCGGGTTTGCACCTTTATGAACCGACGGAGAACCCGTCAATCATGTTAAAACTGGCTTAGTTGCGGCTTGCGTCGAAAGCTGCCTGAGCGGCAAGCAATTTCTCCATCCACTCGTCATACTTAAGCTGGTTGTTCTCGTTTGCCTTCACTTCTGCTTCTGCAGCGATGGAAATCGGGTCACCACCGTTTGTAGCAGCTTCGTGAATCGGGTACAGGTAGTTGTCAACTGTGTCGCCATAACCCGGAACCATCTGGAACAAATCGTCCTTAACAGCCTGGTACATGTGAGAAGCCATCTGAAGCATACCCGGGGAAACAAGGTTCAATGTTTCGAACTTCGCAAGGATAGCCGGGTTGGTTGTGATCGGAACGATGAACTGAGAACCGTCAAGGTCATCCTTCATATCGTAGCAATCAAGCTGTGCAATCATACCTCTTTCGCCGAAGGAGAACCACTTAGCAGCCTCGAAAGCAGCCTCGGGGTACTTCGTCGTGGAAGCCATAAATGTGTTGGTGTGCTGTGCAGCCGGGCGAGTGCCGATGCCCGGTGTCTGCGGGAAAGCTTGGATTTCCCATTCGAAAGGCATCTGGCCGTTCAAGCTCGGAACAGAAGCAACTTCCGTTGTAAGTGTAAGCGTCTTGCCCATGCGCCATGCCATCCAGCCGTCGCCGATGTCGCCATCGCCGAACTTTTTGGTGTAGTCGCAGTCAGCATTGCCCCAGTAATCTGCCGGATCACGCAATGTAGCAGCGTTCAAGCCCGGGATTGCATTGAGCTCCATGATGTAGTTGATACCAGAAACCCAGCCGCTGAGGTCATATGAGTTGGTTGCTCTGTCATAGCCATAGTTGCCGCCGATACCCGTCATAGCCGGGCCAAGAAGGTTGGCACCAAGAAGGTTTTCCGTACCGCTGTATTCGTCTGTCGTGCCGGCGATAAGGAACTCTTTGTAATCTTCAAAAGTCCAGTCCGGAGCGGGCATGTCAAGGTTCAACTGGTTCATAAGATCCTTGTTGATGATGATAAGGTTGTTAATGTGGGAACGAACCGGCAGAGCGTAAAGTCTGTCGTTCAATGTACGCCACATCATGTCCTGTTCCGGGATGTAAACGGCATCGGGGTCACCCTCGATAAGCTCATTCAACGGATAAATCCAGTTAAGAGCTGCCCAGTCCGGGATAACGCGCATGAAATCGTAGATAACGTCCGGGATGGAACGTGTAGCCATCAACGCTGTCATGACGTTGTCATCCTGAATGTTAATCTGTCTCAGTTCAAGGTTGATATCCGGATATGTTGCATTGAATTCGTCAATAGCCGGAACGAAAAGAGTTTGCTTCCAGTCATCCATAGCGATAAGGATGCTGTCGCCGCCTGTTGTTGCGTTGATACGAAGGCCTTCTGCGTTTCTTTCGGAAACGTCACCCACGTCAACAACATCATCAACAATAGCATCCGGTACAGTGGGTGCATCCGGTGTAGCTGTCGGTGTAGCTGTCGGCGGTGTGCTTGTTGCCGGTGTGTCTGTGTTGCTGCCGCACGCGCCAAACGCCATAACGGCGATAAGGGCAGCGGCCAAAAGTGCTGATTTCTTCATTACACTTTCACTCCTTTTAATAATGATTTCGTTTCTATATTTGCTTTTTAGAAAAGCCGAAAGGGAAAAGTGCCTCGAAAAGGCACACAGCAAACCGCGCAGGTGATATGTTCATTTTCACCAAAAACGCCGCGCCGATAGGGCATTGCGCTTAAGACCTGCGAGTTCTAAACGTTAATGAAACATGAAACTATACATATTATACAACGGCCGCCGGATTAAGTCAACAGTTTTCTACAGCACTCCTCAAAATGGTAAAGCAGGGAGGAATTTGGAAAAACTGTTTGCAATCTGTTTGAAATATGATATACTCTTTGTGGCCTTGCGGTGGAGCGTGTTGAAACCGCTTGGTGAATTCATAAATTGTTCATAACATATTCACAGTTTCCCGTTACAATGAATCCATGTGGTTCATAACAAGGAGGTACCTATATAATGAAGAAATACATTGTCAGCATTGTGCTGTGTCTGGTTCTAATCGGTGCGCTGGGTGGTTTGTACGTGTTGAGCCGTTCCAATCAGGAAGACCCGGTGCCGACGGAATCGGCGAATACGCAGATATCGTTGTTAAACAAAACAAAAAATGATGTAACACAGCTCACAATCACACGTGAGGACGATGAGGTCACATATAATCGTGCGGAGGATGGCAAATGGAGCATGTCTGATGTGGACGCGCCGGTAGAAAACGCGATGGTTACGGACATAACGAACAACATTTGCACGCTGTACGCGCTGGAAATAGTGGACGACGCGGTAGAAGATCTCGCAGGATACGGACTCGCGCCTGCGGTCGCCACGTTGCGGGTGACATTTGCGGATGGCAGCACCGAGACGGTGCGCCTCGGCGCACGCACGGCCGCACGGGATTTTTATTATATGATGGTGGAAGGCGATTCTTCTTTATATTTGATTTCGAATACTTCCGGTGCGCGCTTCAACCGCACGCGGGAGGATATGCTGAATCGGACGATGCTCTCCGTACAAGCGGACGCCATACAACATGTCGTTATTAAGAACAAGGGCGAGGAAATTTTGGAAGCGTATGCTGACTTGTCCTTGTACGACCCGGAAACGGGTATACATCAACTTGTCACCATGAAGCCTGTCGTCGGGCGGAAAGTTTTCCCGAACATGTTCCAAGCCATGGTGGCGGATGTTCTGGGCGCGGTTACGCTTGGCAACTGCATTGCTTCTATCACACCGGAAAGTTTAACACAGTATGGCTTCGACACGCCGTTGTTTGAAATTGTGATGGAAAACATGGATGCAAGCTATCATCTTACTGTCGGGCGTACATTTGGTGAGGAGAATGACAAAGCATACGCCATATACGGGGATATTCCGTATATTTTCGAAATCAGCGCTGTGCCGATTAAGGAAGTCGTCACACTGACTGCATTTGATTTTATGGAAAAAATTGTATCGTACTTTGTCGTGGACGATGTGGCGCAAATCAAGCTCGACAGCGATACGCTGGACAGGCATTATGTGATAGACCTTGCGCATGAGCATGTGGACGCTGTCGGCTTGCAGGTCGCGGAGCATAACATCATCACCGCACAGGTAGATGGGCAGTACGTGCCGGAGCGGGCGTTCCGCGATACGTATGTCGCGTTGATTCTGATAACCTACGACTCTACCATCCCTTCGTTTGCGCCGTCCGGTGAGCCAGCCGTGACAGTGGCCTTTACAATGAACAATGGGGAACCCGGTGTTGTAGACAAATATTACGATTACGACTCGCATTTTTATGCCATAGATAAGGGCACGGCCGGGTGCTTCCTCGTTAACAAAGCGTATGTCCAGGCTGTGCTGGATGCGGTGGATAAACTGAAGGCAGGCGAATAATGTAAGAAGCGCATATATATGAATGCGGCCTCGCAAACAGCGGGGTCGTTTGCTTTGTGTCAATTCCATGAAGATTCCCTAACAATCCATAGAAAGGTATACCATTTTGCATTCGCTTGTGGTAAACTATTTTTCAGCTTATACGTTTATGGAATGAAAGAATCTGTTTGTGAGGACATTATAGAGGACATTATATAGGAAGGGTTCGGAGGATACGGTATGAATAATAACAATGAATATTATTTGGAGGATGAACCGGTTGCAAACGAAAGGCCGCGCCCTCACCAGCAGCGGAAGAAGATGGGGCGCGGTGCGCGCTTTGTGCGGGCGCTGTTGATTACGCTGGCGGCGCTGCTGATGTTGTGTGCGACAGGGCTACTAGTTTGGGCCAAGCTGATGGGGCGCGATGCGGATTTGCGTGCTGTGGCGGAGGCGCTCGGTTCGAACCTCAAAGATGGCGGCAGTATTATGGGCGCATTCACAAGCGTGCCAGAGCATACGAACTTTCTCATTTTGGGAGTGGATGCAGGCGGCACACGTACGGATGTAATGATGCTGGGCTCCTTTAACAGCAAGGATAAAACCATCACGTTGATTTCCATCCCGCGTGACACCTATGTTACCATGCCGCAGGAACGGCGGGATATTCTGGCCGCACATGATGTTTGGCCGCCTGCACCGCAAAGCGGCGTGATGAAAATCAATGCCGCGCATCACTACGCCGGTGAAAAATATGGTGTGGAATTCGCCGTGAAACAAGTCGAGGAACTTGTGGGCGTTAGCATTGAATATTATATAAAGATGGATTTAGAAGCGTTCCGTTATATTGTGGATGAAATCGGCGGTGTGGAATTCGATGTGCCGATGCGAATGTACTACCGCGATGTGCCGGAGAACCTGTACATAGACCTGTATCCCGGTTTACAAACATTAAACGGTACGGATGCAGAGGGGCTTGTGCGGTACCGCAAGCCGGACGAGTACAACCCCATCAGCGGTGGATACAAGAACGGCGGCTCACGCGAGGGGACGCAGCAGGCGTTTTTGAAAGCGCTCATCACACAGCTTTTGGCGAAGGAAAATATCGTTTCTAACGCGCCTGCGATGCTGACAACGTTCATGAAATATGTGCAGACGAATTTCAACCCGGCAGATTTGCCGAAATATCTCGGCGAAATCAAAGGGCTGGACAGCAGCCGTATCATCACCTATACTTTGCCCGGCAAGGATCAGTATATCGGCGATGTATCTTATTTTCTGCATGATGAGATTGCCACGGCGGCGCTTGCGCAACTTGTGTTCTACGGGGCGGAGCCGCCCGCGCCGGAGGCGAGCGCAGGGAAATCCATACAGGTGTTGAATGGCGGATACACGTCCGGGCTTGCTGCGCGCACGCGGGATATACTGACGGAAGCCGGGTTTTCAATCGATTCCATTGGCGACCATACGGGTACAAAGACAGAGAATACCCGCATTGTGGTGAAGAAAGCCAACTGGGGTGCGGATTTGCAAGTCCATTTCCCGGGGAGCCAGATAGAGGTAAACGCTGCAGGGATGAACGGTTTTGATATCAGCATCATCCTCGGTACGAATGCGGAATAGGCTCTGCGCATATTTCCGGTCATGCTCTCATAGGTATAGGATGTGGGGGGATGCGAAATGGAAAGTGTTTGCGCGGCGATTCTACGCGCGTTTAACTTAAAAGAGCGGCGCGTGACACGGGACAAGGCGGGCTATGTGTGCGCGACGGATGCGGGGATGGTGGATGTCCTCCGCGTCGGACAGACGGCGGAGCGGATATGGTTCCGTTACCACGTGCAGGAGCATTTGCACGCGCATGGATTTGCCGGTGCGGAACGGCTGCGCCTGTCTGCGGCAGGGGAACCTTTTACCGTATACGACAGAGAAACCTATGTTGTACGCCCGCACCTGCCGTATCGCGAAGTCAGTTTCGTGAATGAAGAGGAGTGGCGGCGCGTGCTGCATACGGTTGGGCGGATGCATGCGTGCTTGCGTGATACGGTTTTCGAATACACGCCGCGGTTACCTGTGCCGGACGTAACTGCGCTGTATCAAAAGAATACGGACGCATTGATTGGCACCAAACGGCGAATACTGAAAAAAGGAAAATATGCAGAGTTCGACGTTCTCTTCTTGCGGATGGTTGATGAGCAGACGGAAGCGCTGGCGGAATGGTATAGCTTGGCGTGTTCAACTGCATACGCCACACAATGGGAAGAGGCGCGGACGCGGCGGTTTGTCTGTCACAACTTGTTAAAGGAAGAAAACCTGCTCTCCGCAATGGATGGTGTGTATGTTCGCAATTTTGCAGAATGCGCACCGGGGCATCACATGGATGATCTTGCGGCGCTGCTGCGGCGTTATGTAGCGGCTGTACCGGATGCACCGGTGCCGCTTGCGGAAAGCCTCGCGCTTTACCAGGCGGAAAATCCGCTTGCACCGGACGCACAGGTAGTTCTCCGTGCGGCGCTGCTGTTTCCGGATAAATTTTTAAAGCTCAGCGCGAAGTATTACGACCGCAACCGTACGTGGACGCCGGGCGCATTCACTGCGCGGATGGAAGAAGTCGCGCGCGGGCAAATCGACGTGGGGCGGTACATACGGTAGAGGCGGAGATGTTTTACCGGCCGCCCGGAAACACATCGCTTGCGTGATGATGGAAAAAGAGGTACAATAGATACGGTTGATGTACAATTGACAAAAGAGGTGCTATATGGATAACCGAAATAACCCTCCACAGCGTCCGCGCAGACCTGTGTCACGCGATGGTGTGGAATACACGCCGTCAAACACGCGTCCGTCGGTGGGCGGTGGGGAAACGAAACGCGTGCCGACTGTGAAACCGGCGGCTGCGCCTGCGAAAACGACACCACCTGTACGGCGCAGCACGGCATCCGCTGCAAAGCGGAAGCCACAGAAGCGCAAGGCTTCGACGGCCTTTGCCGCGTTTTTTATCGTGACGGTAGTTGTCGGCGTGATTGTTTGCGTCATCGCATTCGCGCTTGCCTTCCGCGCGGCGCGGGATAATACCGCGAAGAAAACACCTGCACCCTCGGTAACGGATTCAGCCATATCCACGCCGAAGCCCGGCACGCCAACGGAAAATGTTGTTATATCGGACGATATGGTGATGTCGCTTGCTGTCATCACGGCTGTCAATACGGACAACAAGACATTGTCGCTGTATGATGTGACGAACGGGAAAAACACGTCCTATACAGTGGGGAGTACTGTCGCGCTAAAGGATAAATTCGGGCAGAATGTTGTTTTTGCAGAATTTGCCGCGGGCGATATTGTAGACTTGACGTTGGAGAAGGCGACGAACGAACTGCTTGGCGTGCGCCTCAGTGCGCAGGCTTGGACGCGTGTGAATGTGTCCAAGGTAAAGGTCGATACAGTGACGAACGAAATTGTCATTGGCAATGAGCGGTTTAGCTACGACAGCAATCTTTTTGCGCGGTATCACGACGCGGCGTTTGATATTGCCGGGCTTGACCCAGCGCAGGTTGTCACCATCCGCGGGTATCAGAACCGGCTCCTGTTCCTGGAGGTGACGCGCTCCTACGGTTATATTGTGGTGCAGCAGAACAAAGACATTATCAATGGCACGGTGGAAATCGGCTTGGACACGTATCCGCTGGAGGATGCGGGTAAGCCCTTCAAAGTTTCGGAGGGGACACACCGCGTAACGGTCAACGGGTCGAATATCGAGAAGTTCGAAACGGATGCGGTCGTCACTGCCGGGGAGGAAAGCGTCATCGGTCTGGGCGATGTGCAATTGAAGGCAGGCGTCCTCACCGTCACGGTGAATGAGCCGGGCGCGTCCGTCACCTTGAACGATGTGGTGAAGAATATCGACGAGCCATTCGTGTTGGATTACGGCGACTATACCCTCCGCGTGACGAAGGATGGCTTTGAGCCGTACGAGACGGAATTTTCCTTCCGTGAAGCGACGATGGAAATCAATGTGACGCTGAACCGGATTTTACAAGTAAAAACATTCCAGGTATATTCTGTCCCATCCGGTGCGGATGTGTATGTGGACAACCAGTATATCGGCATTACGCCGTGCTCTGTCACGACGGAATTTGGCACGCATACGATTCTGGTGCGGATGGCGGATTACGATGATGTATCGACCACCATCACTGTCAGTGACACCATGTACAACCCGGAATTCACGCTTACACCGCAAGCGGGTGTGCTGTTTGAACCATAAAACCGGAACTTTTGCGCAATTCAATACGTCATACCTAATAATAGAGGAGCACATGCGGCTCCTCTATCATTGCGTTTGGGAAAAATGGCAGAAGCCTGCCGTGCGCTAATATTCTGTCAGCGCCACTTCCCTTTTTCGGATTTCTTTGTTATAATAAAACAGAGAATCATTTTTTGCGAGAACAATGTCCGATTGCGATTGAGAAGGGTTGGCTATCATATGAAAACAGCGTTTGCCTTGGTCGGAGAAAAGCTTGACAGGTTCATCAACCATTTTGGTTTGAACCTGCGGGCCAAGCTCATTACAATTTTTCTTGTTGTAAAGGTCATCCCTTTGGTCGTACTGACGGTGGTCGCGTGGCAGCAGATTGTTTCTCTGGGGACAACCTTGCAAAACATTGCGGTTTCCGATTCCTCCGCGGCGTTGAATGCAAGCGCCGTCGAGAGTATTGAACGCATGACGACGGACACGGCGCAGCGTGTGGCCAGCTTTTTGTATGACAGAGATGACGATATACGCTATCTTGCGACGATTACGCCGTCTGAGGAGGCGTATGCCGCCTTTTCTACATTCATGGTCGGCGATGTCGTGGAACGAGGAGAATGGGTGCTTTCGGCGGATGGGCAAAAGTGGGAGCAGCTTGTGCAAGGTGGTTTGAAGGCTGCTGGCACAGGCGGCGGTGTCTCTACCAATATAGAAAACAATGACGAAAATGGTTTCAACTACCGTGAGCCGGCACTTTTCCCAAGCATGAGTTTACCGCTGTATGATGAAATTACGTTTATCGGCCTGAACGGGCAGGAGCTTGTGAAAGTTGTTTCGCCGGGTTCACCAAAGACAAATTATCCGATGAGCAATGAACTGCGCGATGTTTCGTCGCAGGAGAATACCTATATCAAGGCGGAAAGCTATTTTGCGGAATTGACAAAGCTTGCACCGGGAGAAATCTATGTTTCCGATGTGATAGGCGCTTATGTTGGGTCAAATTATATCGGTATGTATGCGCCTGCGGTTGTGGATAAAGCAGCAAGTGACCGCGGGTATGACATTCCCTTTAATGCGGAGGCGCAGGCCTACGCCGGGGCGGAAAACCCGAACGGCCAGCGGTTCGAAGGTATTGTCCGCTGGGGTATGCCCGTGACGGACGCTAGCGGCACGATTATCGGATACGTTACCGCCGCATTGAATCATGACCATATCATGGAATTTGTCGACCATCTTACCCCGATGAATGAGCGGTACACCCAGCTCCCCAGCGCGTTTGAAGGGAATTATGCCTTCATCTGGGACTATCAGTGCCGCAGCATTTGCCATCCGCGCCACCATTCCATTTACGGCTTCAACCCCGAAACGGGCGACCCCGAGGTGCCATGGCTGGAGACTTCGATTTATGAGGGGTGGCAGGCGAGTGGTATCGCGAATTGGTTTGATTATGTACAAGGCGTGCCCCTCTTTGACAACCAATCCCGCTCCAAAACACCCGCGCCGGTATTAACGAGAAACAGTCTGGTCGGCTTGGATGGACGGTATCTGAACAACGCACCGCAGTGTACAGGATGGATGGACTTAACAAAGGACGGCGGTTCCGGCTCTTTCTATATTTTATGGAGCGGCCTGTATAAGCTGACGACGGCAGGCGCCATCCCGTATTATACGGGACAGTACGCGCCCAGCGAGGCGAATGGCTATTCCCGCCGCGGCTTTGGTTTTGTGACAATCGGTGCAGGCCTTGATGACTTCACTGCGCCTTCCCGGGAAACAGAAGTACGCCTGATGACGGCGATAGATGAGAACCTCAGCAGTACATTCATACAGTTGATTGTTACCATGGTTCTGCTTATTATGCTTGTCATTTTGGCGGCGGTATGGCTTGCATCTTCGTTAACGAACGACATCACGGCGTTGATAGAAGGTGTTTCCCGTTTCCGCGCGGGTGAGCGGCAGTTCCGTTTTAATAGCAAAACGAAGGACGAATTCGGCACGCTTGCCGATTCGTTTGACGACATGGCAGACAGTATCGTCAACAGTGTAAAAAGCCCGATTTGCATTACGGACAATAAAATGAATATCATCTATATGAATGACAAAGGGCTGGAGTATGTCCATAAATCGCTGGGGGAAATCATCGGTCAGTCGTATGGGCGGCACAGCATTTATCCCATGGGCTCGATTTATTGCCCCATTACGGCGCTGCATGAGGAGCGCGAACCGGATGTACTTTTCCACGAGGAGACAGGGCATTTCTTCCACGGTGTCGCGAATTATACCTACGACAAAGACGGGAAGCGTACGGGCTACATCATCACCACAACAGATGTAACGGAGATACAGCTTGCGCGGGAAAAGGCGGAGCAGGCGAGTCTGGCAAAAGGCAACTTCCTTTCCAATATGTCCCATGAAATGCGGACGCCGATGAACGCCATCATCGGTATGACGGCCATTGGCCTCTCGGCGGAGGATATTGAGCGGAAGGATTATGCCTTTGGTAAAATTGAAGATGCGTCCACGCATCTGCTGGGCGTTATCAATGACATACTGGATATGTCGAAAATTGAAGCGAATAAGTTCGAGTTGTCGCCGATACAATTCAGCTTTGAACGAATGGTACAGCGCGTTGCGAACGTGATGGGCTTCCGGATTGACGAGAAGCAGCAAACCTTTAATGTTCACATCGACAACACCATCCCGCAGAATTTGATAGGGGACGACCAGCGCCTCGCGCAGGTGATTACGAATTTGCTTTCCAATGCGGTCAAATTCACGCCGGAGGGCGGCATCATCCGCCTTGATGCGTGGTACGTAGGCGAGAAGGATGGCATGTGTGAAATCCGGGTCGAAGTATCCGACACAGGCATTGGTATCAGCCCGGCGCAGCAGGAACGGCTTTTCTCCTCCTTTGAGCAGGCAGAAAGCAGCACCACGAGGAAATATGGCGGCACAGGCCTCGGGCTTGTCATTTCGAAACGAATTGTAGAAATGATGAAGGGCGATATTTGGATAGAGTCTGAGCTCGGGAAGGGCTCGCGGTTTATTTTCACTGTCCATGTGACAAGGGGTAAGGAAGAAACGCTTGTCAGCAAGCTGAGCCCCGGCGTGAACAAAGAGAACTTGCGCGCGCTTGCCGTGGATGACGCACCGGAGATTTTGGCATTTTTCCAGGATGTGGGTCGGATGCTGGGTATCCGCTTTGAGGTTGCCAACAGCGGGACAAAGGCGATTGATATGATTGAGCAAAACGGCGCGTATGACGTGTATTTCGTGGACTGGAAAATGCCGGGCATGAATGGGATAGAGCTGGCGGAAAAAATCAATGAAAATGAAAGTGGAGAAGACAAGCAATCCGTCATCATCATGATGTCCGCCACAGAATGGAGCGCCATTGAAAAAGATGCGCGCAGCGTCGGGGTGCATTCGTATCTGGCGAAACCGCTCTTTGTTTCTGACATTATCGAAAGCATTAACCATTGTCTCGGAATTGACGGCAGAAAAAAAGAAGAAGAAGTACAGAAGGATGCGTATGATGATGTTTCATTTGAGGGACATACCATTCTGTTGGCGGAGGATGTGGAAATCAACCGTGAAATTGTGCTTGCGCTGCTGGAATCGACAAATATTGTGATTGACTGTGCGGAAAACGGCGCGGAGGCATTACAACTGTTCAGCGAAAGCCCGGACAAATATGATATGATTTTTATGGATATGCAAATGCCGGAAATGGATGGCCTTGAAGCAACGCGGCGTATCCGAGAGCTGAGCATATCGCGTGCGAGGAGCATCCCTATCGTTGCGATGACGGCCAATGTATTCCAAGAGGATGTTACAAAATGCCTCGAAGCAGGCATGAACGGACATGTCGGCAAGCCGCTTGATTTTAATGAACTGATGGCGACGCTGTTCCGCTACTTGGGTAAAACATATTAAAGAAAAGGCGTATTCGGTTTCGAATACGCCTTTTCTTTATTCGTGATGCGGTATTACGGTGGCTGTTGGCGTGCTGACGGTGGTGTTTGTTGGGGCGTTCATGAACAGCATCGTCCCAAGCACCACCGTCAGCAGCGGCACGGCGACCAATACGACAGCCAGCGCAACGCCGCCTTTGTCCGTCTGTGGGCGGGGATGCCGCACATTCGACAGATTCATTTGTGACAACGGCGTGCCGCATTGTGGGCAGAGCTGCCACGACGGGTCCATGACGGTCTGGCATTGCGGGCATTGCGCTTGTAAGGGATTTCCGCAATGCGGGCACAAGATGTGCGATTCCGCAACGGCCGCCAAACAGGCCGGACAGGTTAGCACGCTGTAGTTTTGCCGCATGATGAAGTAGATAATTAACCCGATGCAAAAAGGAACGAAAACCACCGCTGCCGTCCAGAGTCCGTATGCCATGCCGCGCTTTTTTGCATCTCGGTAAACATAGATACCGAGGAAAATGGGCAGCACAATCACCAGCAGCAATAAGATGAGCGTGTTGATGAGTTGTATACCCCAAGCGAAGCCGCTTGCAACCCCTTCAAAACCAGTCACATGTATCATTGTACACCTTCTTTCTTTTTATTGAATTTGACCTGCCGGCGAAGACGATGGCGACGCTGATGCTTGCGAGGATAAACAACGTCGCGTTGCGCGCGGCTGCTGCATTCACCCGCCAGAGCATGAATAGGAGCAAAAGAGCCGCCACAGCCCATAGCATTGACGCGAAGAAGGCCGCAAGCAAGAGCCTGCGCTGCCGCCGTGCTTCCGAAAGGGTCAGAAGCTTGCGTTCATTCAAGCGCGGCGGCACGCTGTCTGCGGCGGTCATAAAATCTGTAAGCCGTTTATCCATTGTTGTCCAACCTCCCCCGTAGTATTTCCCGCGCTTTGTATAGGTGGTACTTCGCCGTGCCCTCCGGTATGCGGAGTGCTTCAGATGTCTTCTTCACATCCATGCCGAGGAAATAATGTAAAACCACGGCCAGCCGATATTTCTCCGGCAAGGCATTCACCGCCGTGCGGACATCGATGTGGTCTGGTGTTATTTCCGCTGGGACGCTTGCCAGCACGGAATCCTTCGCCTCGTTCGTGCGGAATGAAGGAAAGAGGAACAGCCATTTTTGCCGCCGCCGCATGTCGCGGTAGCAATTTACGCAAATTCCTGTCAGCCATGCGCCGAAATCACGCGAATCATCATACCGGTCAAGGAAGCGGTATGCCTTCAACCATGTTTCCTGGTACAAGTCTTCCGCATCTTCCCGGTTGCGGCAGAGCCGCCGTGCGAGGCCGTACAGCCGCCGCCCATGTTCGTTGATGAGTGCATCAAGCACGCCCGCACCTCCCGCTGTGAATTGTGTATATATATGATTACGCAAGTTGTGTCCATTCGGTTGGGTTTTTCGATAGGTTACGACATAATTATAGCACAACTCTTGTTATCCCGTGCGGATTGTGAGATAATATGCGTACAATACCAGCAAGGGGAGGGGGAGCGTTATGCCGTCACCAAACGCCATATGCAATGTGATTCCATGCCGTCTGGACAGCGAGGCATTTTTGTTTGTCAGTTATGCGCATGACGATGCCGATGTCGTGTTTCCTATTATCGAAGGTGTAAGCGCGAATGGCTACCACATTTGGTATGACAAGGGAATCAACATCAGCTCCACTTGGACGGATGAAATTGCGAATGCCATATTGGGCTGTAAGGCTTTTGTCATCTTTATCACGCGGAATTCAATGATGTCCACCTATGTGCGGTCTGAGGTGGAATTTGCCTTAAACAACCATATTAAAATTATCCCTGTATATCTGGAGGGTATCCATGTACTCCCGCCGGGCTTGGCGCTTGGGTTGAATTCGACGCAGGGCATTACGAATATCACCGACCCGGCGCGGATTACCGCGGGTATTTGCGAAGCGATGGAATATAATCAAATACCGAAAAAGGGTGAAATCAAAGACACAGCGATACGGTACAAGCCGTATAAAGCGAAAAGAAAAAAGCAAGCAAAGAACAGTGGTGCCGCGATTGTGAAGATCATCGTGGCCGGTTTGGTGCTTATTATCGTGTCAGGCATTATCGGTGCGGTTGTGCTTGTGATGAACGGTGCGGACGGGCTTGTTTCCAAACTGACGCAGGGAGACCGGCCGACGGAACTGGTTAACACTGCATCTGCCGCGCCGCCGGTGGCGACAGCAACACCCGCGCCAACCGCAGACAACGCGGTCAGCGTGCGCGGTACAGGCGATTTCACCGCGGTGCCGGATAAAGAAACGTATCTGCCCGGGGAAAACATCCTCGTGAAGTTGCCGGATGTGACCGCGCAAATGGTGCAGGACAAAGCGTTCGTCGCCCTGTACACCCCGGATGCAAAGAACAACCGGTATATCAGTTATGCGTATATGAAGGCTGACGCGGGAGAAGTCGTATTAAACGCGCCGCCTGACGCGGGCAATTACGAGCTGCGCGGGTTCGCCATCGAAAAAGGGTACCAGGACGCGGAGCCCGCCATGGTGATACCCATCACGGTTGACGGCGATTACAACGGTATTTTCCAAATTGCGTTCCCGGGAGAGAAGGATATGTTTGTGCCGGGCGGGACAATATATGCGGAGGTTTCTGGCATTTCTGCACAGGCTGTGCAGGACAAAGCATTTGTTGCTATTTATGCCGCGGGTGCAGAGCATACGAAATCGCTCACGCGGGTGAATATTCCGAAGGATGGCGGTAGCGTCAAGCTGGCGGCGCCATTGGATGAGGGTTCGTACGAGTTGCGTGCATATGCGCGCGGCAATGTCGCCAATGATGCGACGATGGTTGTTTGCCTGCCGTTCACCATCGGCGGTACCGCGAAGGGACTGTATACGGCGACGCTGGATAAAGCAAGCTATGTCCCGGGCGGAACCATTACGGTTACAACCGACGGTGTGCCACAATCCGCTTCGGATGACCGCTCCTTCGTCGCGGTGTATGATACCGGTGCGGCGTTCAACAACTACTACAATTACAAATACGCAACAAAGAATACGGAAGAGCTGCTCTTGGAGGCACCGCTCCTGCCCGGTACATATGAGGTGCGCGGACTGGCAAAGGACGGTGTGAAGCTGGACTCCAACATCGTCCTGCGTATTGAATTTACGGTTGAAGGTGATTCATCCAGGGTGTATACATTCACAACAGATAAAGAGACGTATGCCCCGAAGGAAACAATCAGAATCATAACTGCGAATGTATCGCAGGAGGCTATTGCGGATAAAGCGGTTATCGGGTTGTTTCAAGCCGGTGCGGAGCATCGGAACGGTGACCAGCAGAAAACGCTGTCCAAAAGTGCGGAGGAACTTGTCATCACCGCGCCGGAGACGCCGGGAACCTATGAAATCCGTGGGTATGCCAAGTACGGTATTGAACAGGCATCGAATTTGGTATATACCGTCACAATTGTCGTGGAATAGAAAAATCAAAAGGATAGGTGTTCCATATGGGGAAGCGTAAGCTGGAAGCGCAGTGGTATGACCGGAAAAGGACGTTCCTTGGTCTGCCGTGGTCATTCACAAAATACTTTATCTACAATGAAAAGCTGGTGGTGGAGACGGGCTTTTTCAACCTTCGGGAAGAAGAAATACGCCTGTACCGCATCATGGATATCACGCTGCGCCGCACACTTGGGCAGCGGATGTTCGGCCTTGGTACCATCCACATCTGCTCCGCAGACAAGACCACGCCTGAAGCGGATATTAAGAACATCAAGAAACCGCGAGAGACGAAGGAGTTGCTTTCCGCACTGGTGGAAGAGGCGCGCAGCGCCAAGCATATCACCGGACGGGAATATATGGGCATGGACGACGATTTCGACTATGACAGGCATTAAGAAACGAAACAGCGGTCGCTCCATCGGAGAGGCCGCTGTTTTTATTCAAAACGTTCCAAGCCAACACTGTGTTTGGCGTGAAGGGAACAAAGTGCAGACAGACGATGCTTTTACAAATTACGGCCAATGGAAATATCCTGTTTGATTTTTCTGCGCATGTGAAATGTTTCCTCGAAATACGTGGGTTCCAAGGTAAACAGCGGCGGGCTATCACCACAAGGTTGATATGTCCGCGGCGCTTTTTGAACGTTTGCTTATCATTTTTCATGTAAACCCGGCAGTGCCGCGTGGAACAAAATGCACCCACCGGCGGCGCTCTCCGCACGTAATGTGCCGCCGTGCAGCTCGGTGATTTTCTGCGCGATGGTGAGACCGAGGCCGTTACCCTGCTCCGCATGGGATGGATTCCCCTGGAAAAATTTATCAAAAATACGCGGTAAAACCGCCTCGTCTAACGCACCCTCATTCGCGACAGTGACGATGGTTTCCATCTGGTCGCGCTGTATACTGATTTTGACTGTACCGTATTCCGGGGAGAATTTGATGGCGTTGTCAATCAAGTTCAGCCACACTTGCTTGAGCATGTCCTCGTTCCCGTTGACGTACACCTCATCTGCGTCAAATTGTATCTCAATCTTCTTTTGCTCCCACCGCGAGGCGAGGAGCGCGGCTGTCAGGCGGATTTGCTCTGAAATATTTACGGTCGTCGTATCGGTCAGGATATGTTGGTTCTCGATTTTCGTCAGGCTGAGGACNTTTGTGGCAAGCTCGCTCAACCGATCCGACTCGCGGATGATGATGTCAAGGTACTCTGCCCGCTCTTCGGGGGTGAGGTTCTCNCGCTGGAGTATTTTGGCAAAGCCGCTGATGGATACGATGGGCGTTTTGAATTCATGCGAGAAGCTGTTCACAAAATCGGTGCGGAGCATTTCCAGGCTGCCGAGTTCCTGCGCCATGTGGTTGAAGCCATTGTTTAGCTCCTTAAGCATGTGGGAGCCGCGCAGGTTCAACCGTACACTATAATCACCTTTGGATATACGGCCCAGCGCGGCGAGGAGCTGGTCAAACGGGCGCAGCGGCCGCCGCATTAAGAAGGCGGAAAGCGACGTGCCCAAAGGTACGCTGATAATGGCAAAAACGAGCCAATGGATGAGCGGCGCGCTGTTGTGAAGCGCAATGTTGAGCTTGCTCACAACCATCATGCAAATGCAGCATAGCGTCGCCGTGCCGAGCAGTACAAAGAAATGGAATATGGCAAATGTGGCGTTCAGGCTGGTTCGTTTCAAATTTTTCTTTCGTTTATTCATGCCGTATCACCGCCTTGTATCCAATCCCGCGGATGGCTGTGAATTCAAACTCCGGCCATTCCTCAAAACGCTTCCGCAGCCGCGCAATGTGGACATTCACCGTCGTGTCCGTGCTTTCGGATTCCATCCCCCAGATTTCGTCCATCAATTGCAACCGCGTGAATATTTTCCCGGGATAGGACAACAGTTTGTATAATAAGTAGAATTCCTTTTGCGGCAGGGTTTGCGCATCATTTCCACGCGCGACGGTCAGTGTGTCGTAATCGAGTATCACTTTCCCTACGCGGAGCTTGCGCTCGTTCACAATTTGCGTCCGGCGGAGGAGAGCCTTGATGCGAAGCAGCATTTCCTCCTCATTCAGCGGCTTCACCATATAATCGTCTGTCCCGACGAGGAAGCCCTTGCAGCGTTCTTCCGGCAGATGCTTGGCCGTAACCATGAGAATAGGTGTGTTGTCCCCGCAGTCGCGGAGGCGCTCTGTAAACGCATACCCATCCATAACGGGCATCATCACATCGAGCACAATCAGGTCGATATGTTGCTTATCCGTCACGGCGAGGGCTTCAACGCCATTTTCTGCAAGGTAAACCTCGTAACCCGCGTGCGACAAAATTGCCTTCATCAGCTTGGCTGTGTTCTTGTCGTCCTCTGCCACCAATATCTGAAACATGCAAACATCTCCCTTTGTAGTGCTTGTATTTATTATATCGAAAAAGATTAACCGAAAATTAACAAACCTGGTTCTTTGTAAATGTAAACAATTGGTAAAACCGTATTTTTTGCATGTTGAGTTAATCTTCAGTTATTCTTTCAGGGGTACAATACTGCTTGTGAAAAATAAATCAGCAGTATAAGGAGTTTGATGGCAATGCTTGAGCTTCGTAAAATCGTGAAGGATTATCCCGCCGGGGACGGCAAGGTGGAGGCGCTGAAGGGGATAGACCTTACCTTCCGTGAGAGTGAATTTGTATCTATTTTAGGTCCGTCCGGCTGCGGAAAGACGACGTTGTTGAACATCGTCGGCGGCCTCGACCAATACACAAGCGGCGATTTGATTATCAACGGAACATCCACAAAGGACTTCAAGGACAGAGATTGGGATGCATACCGCAACCATTCGGTCGGCTTTGTTTTCCAAAGCTATAACTTGATTCCGCATCAAACTGTTTTGCAAAATGTGGAAATCGCATTGACTGTTGCGGGCATCTCCAAGGCCGAACGCCGCGCCCGTGCGAAGGCGACGTTGGAGCAGGTGGGCTTGGGCGACCAGATTAAGAAACGCCCGAACCAGCTTTCCGGCGGACAGATGCAGCGTGTGGCGATTGCCCGCGCGTTGGTGAACGACCCAGACATCATCCTCGCGGATGAGCCGACCGGCGCGCTTGATACGGAAACCAGCGTGCAGGTTATGGAAATATTGAAAGAAATTTCCGCCAGCCGCCTTATCGTCATGGTAACGCATAATCCCGACCTTGCGGAGCGGTATTCCTCCCGCATCATTCGGATGCTGGATGGCAATATCATGAGCGATTCCGCCGTGTTGGCCACAGATGAATACGCCGAGGCGAACGCGAAGGATATTGCGAAAAAGGAAGCGAAAGATGCAAAGAAGAAAAAGGACAAAAAGCCGTCCATGTCTTTTGGAACAGCGTTTATGCTGTCGTTGAAAAACTTGTTCACCAAAAAAGGCCGCACGACGCTGACGGCCTTCGCCGGGAGCATCGGTATCATGGGCATCGCGCTCATCCTTGCGGTGTCGCAGGGGATGACGGCCTATATCGACACCGTGCAGGAGGACGCGCTGTCGAGTTATCCGCTGACGATTGAGAAGACGACGGTGGACTTATCCTCTTTGATGGAGACGTTTATGAACGTCCGCAACACCGACAATTCGCATGATAAGGACGCGGTGTACCAGAAATCTGCCATTTACAACATGCTTACCGTGTTAAACAACATCGAGAGCAGCGAGAACGACTTGCAAGCCTTCAAAGTGTTCCTGGAAACAGAAATGCAAAAAAGTGTGGAGGACGGCGGCCTGTCGGAGGCACTGACGGGCGTGCGGTACGCGTATGATCTTGACCTGCTCATTTACACAAAGAATGTGGATGGCGACATCATCCATTCCGATACGCAGACGCTTCTGCGATCGCTGATGACGGAATACATGGGCGCGAATTCCTCCGCCATGGGCGCGATGCCGGGCGGCGGTATGCTCAGCAGTATGGGCAGCATGAGCAATATGGGCGGCATGGGTATGATGTCCGGTACACTCTGGCAGGAGATGCTGACGGGCAAAAACGGTGAGCCTGTGAACGACCTGCTTAAAAAGCAATACGACATGGTGTACGGCGCATGGCCGAATGAATACAGCGAGGTCGTCCTCGTGCTGGATGAAAACAACGAGCTGGACGACATGACGCTCTATGCATTGGGTTTGTCGCCGAAGGAAAACATTGATGCGATTATGGACGCGGCGATGAACGGCACAGAAATCACAAAGGGCGATTCCAAATGGAGCTATGAAGAAATCTGCGCGCGGGAATACCGCGTGATATTGAATGCGGATTGCTACAGCTTGGATGAAGGCACGGGCTTATACACGGATTTACGCGACACAGAAGCAGGGCTGAGGTTTTTGTTTGACAATGCCATGTCTTTACGCGTGACAGGTATCATCCGCCCGAATGAAGATGCGCAGTCCACGATGCTTTCCGGATCGATTGCATACACGCACGGGCTGACGGAACATGTCGTCAACCGCTCCACCGAGGCGGTTGTGATAAATGACCAGCTTGCGGACGAAGCGACGGATGTGCTGACGGGGCTTCCGTTCCAGACAAATGTGGGGAATTTGGCGGATGAAGTAAAGGAAGAGGAGTTCCGTGCATATATTGACGGGTTGGACAGCCAAGCAAAGGCGATGGCCTACGTCCGCATCATGAGCATCCCGCCGCAGGAGCAGCTCGACACCATGACAGCCGACGCAATGAAGGGTTATACCCGCGATGATATTGAAACCGCGATGGCGCAGGGTATGGCTGCACAGATGGGCATGGATGAGGGGACAATTGCCAACTATCTTACGTCCATGAGTGATGAGGATATTACGGAGCTGTTTGCGTCCTCCGTACGGGAGAAAATCAAAGCGCAGTATGCGGAGCAGGTGCGGCAGCAGATGGCGGAAATGACGCCGCCACAATTGGTTGGCGCGTTAGACATGGCGATGCCGGGCTTCACAACAGAACAATGCGCACTGTATTATGATGAAATCATGGTGTTTTCCGTTTCGACATATGAGGAAAACTTGACAAAAATGGGGTATGTGGAGCTGGACTCGCCGTCCACGATACACATTTACGCGTCGTCGTTTGAGAATAAGGACACAATTGAGGATGCCATCACTTCGTACAACAAAACGAAGGATGATATGGAGCAGATTAAGTACACGGATTATATCGGCATCATGATGTCATCTATCACGACGATAATCGATGCAATCACGTATGTGTTGCTGGCGTTCGTGGCGATTTCGCTGGTGGTGTCGTCTATCATGATTGGGGTTATCACGTTGATTTCCGTGCAGGAGCGGATTAAAGAAATCGGTATCCTTCGTGCGATTGGCGCATCGAAGGGGGACGTGTCGCGGATGTTCAATGCGGAGACGGTCATCATCGGGTTTGCGTCCGGGTTGCTGGGTGTGGGTGTGACATATTTGCTGTGTATCCCGATTAACATCATTTTACACGCCGTTACGGGTATCCCGAATTTATCTGCGTACCTTCCATGGCTGGCAGCGGTCATCCTTGTGCTTATCAGCATTGGCCTGTCGTTGATTGCCGGCTTGATTCCCTCGCGGAGCGCGGCGAAGAAGGACCCGGTTGTGGCCTTGCGGACGGAGTAAGAAAAATAACAAGACCGCGGGACTCCGTCCCGCACCCTGCGAGGGGACTTGTCCCCTCGACCCCATTAAGGCCCGCGCAAAACTGCGCGGGCTTATTTATTTACAGGGGATGGACAATATGATATTATATGAAGAGAATGAAAAGGGGGTATACATATGGGCTACAAATTGCGGTTTGTGCAGACATTTGACAAGAAGGACAGTGACGCGTTCCTGCGGCTGGAGCAGAAGTTCATCACGTTGGAAGAAAATTCACCCGGCATGGCGCGCGGGCGGCGGTATGTGCCGGTGATGGGGCGTGAGGGGACGAATACGCTGGTGTGGGAAGCGGATTTCTCTGCGATGGAGGACGCTGTGGCGTGCCTGAAGGCGTTGGAGGAGAATACGGAGCACGATGAATTGTTCGAGGAGCAGGTCGTGTACATGCGCGATGCATATGTGGAGCTGTACCGGGAGTTGGAGGGCGAAAAGCATGATTGACGCGAAAGATTTATACAAATGGTGCAGCGTGCCGGTGGACGAGTTGGTGAATCACCCCGGTCTGCGTACGCCGTTTTGCATGGTGGAGGATTCGGACGCAATGGGCTTTGCGATGGCGAAGGAATTCGCGGATGAAATTGCCTTGGCGGACGCGGAAGGCAGACGCTACCGCGCGATTGTACCCTGCGGACCGAAGTCGTGGTACGCGCCCTTTGCGCAGATGGTGAATGAGCGCCGCATCAGCCTGCGGAATGTAGAAATTTTCCACATGGATGAATGCTTGGATTGGGAGGGCAGGGAGCTGGCGGAGAAAGACCCGTACAACTTCAAGACCTTCATGTTGGAATATTTCTATGGCCCGGTGGATAGTGAACTCGCCGTGCCAGAGGCGCAGCGCTATTTCCTGAATCCGCGGACGAAGGACGAAATTGCTGAAAAAATTGGGAGTGCGCCGATTGACATCACGCTGGGCGGTTGGGGGCAGGACGGGCATATCGCGTATAACCAGTCGCGGCGGCATCCGTTTTCGCACATCACGCTCGACCAGCTTCGCAATTGCAGCATCCGTATACAGGAGAACAACCTTGACACCATCATCACGCTGGGGCAGCGCAGCTTCGGCGCAGCGTACCAATTTGTTCCACCGATGAGCATTACATTGGGCGTGAAGGAATGCCTGTCCGCAAAAAAAGTGCGCGTGTACAGTGATACCGGTACATGGAAGCAGACGGCGCTCCGTGTGGCGCTGTTTTCTGATGCGGATGCGGAATATCCCCTGACGCTCTTGCAAGAACACCCTGACGCGCGTATCACCGCGACGCGGGAAACGGCGCGTCACCCCATCGCGGAGAATCCGGATTGGGAGTTCAGGGGGATTAACGCATGAAGCCGGTTTTCGATTACATCGCGGGCACGGGCGGCGTGGGGAAGGGGATTCTATTCAATCTTCTGGGTGGCCACACCATCGGGCGGAACGAATCGCGCCTGGCGGAGCTGACAGACTTCCAGGATTTTTGCAAGCTCCATATTATACTGCACTATACGGCGAAGTTGCTGTGCGGGCAAGCGCCTGTGTACCCAATCGGGCGTGTTGGTGCGGATGAGAATGGACGGGAGCTGCTCACACGGATGGAGAATGCGGGGATGGATGTGCGCTTCATGCAAGCGGACACCCAAAAGGCGACGATGTTCGCTGTGTGCTTCCAATACCCGGATGGGGAGGGCGGCAATCTGACCGCGGCCAATTCCGCGTGCGATGCGGTGTGTGCGGGTGATATAGACCGTTTTTTTACGAGTGACAAGGCGAAGGGGCGCGGGCTGCTTCTAGCCGCGCCGGAAGTACCGGTGGATGCGCGTGCGCATTTGCTGGCGAAAGGGAAAAAGCGCGGATGCTTCACCGTCGCGTCGTTGCTGTCGGGTGAGGCCGGAGAATTCCTTGCACGGGACATATTTGGCGATATTGACCTCCTTGCCGTCAACGAAGACGAAGCGCGCGCCATCCTTACGGCCGTAGGAGAGGCTTTTACAGATGATACAGTTGCGGAAGCCTGCGCCGCACTCCTTCGCACGCGCTACCCACAGATGGATGTGCTTATCACCTTGGGTGGTGATGGCGCGCTTGTGTGTGAGGGAAGCGGCATGGCGCGGATACCCGCGCTGCCGGTTACGCCTGTCAACACAGCCGGTGCGGGGGATTGTTTCCTCGGGACGGTGCTTGCTTATGTCGCTTGTGGGATGCCATTGGCAAGCGCAGCGCAGTTGGGTACACTTGCCGCAGGTATCAAGGTGCAATGTAAGGACACCATCCATTTCGGTATCGACGCGGACATGTTGCTGGCGGAGGCGAAAACCAAGGAATATGGTGTGGAGTGCTAAAGGAATGAAACGCAAAGAAGCCGCGTATCTGCGCGGCTTCTTTGCTATTGTATAACCACGGCGGTGCCGGAGGCGATAACCATGAGCATGTTGTTGGCCTGACCAAGCACTTCATAATCCACATCCACGCCCACGACTGCGTTTGCGCCCATTTGTGCTGCGCGCTGCTGCATTTCCGCTAGCGCGTTCTGCCGTGCCTCGATAAGTTCACCCTCGTATGAGTTCGACCGCCCGCCGAAGAAATTTGTCAACCCTGCGGCGAAATCCTTGATGAAATCTACGCCCGCGACTACTTCGCCGAATACAATGCCCTTATATTCGATGATTTGCCGTCCTTCCAGCGTTGGTGTTGTTGAAACTAGCATATCGATTCCTCCTTTGAATGAAAAAGGCGCAGGCATTTGCCCGCGCCCTATTGCAATGTACGATTTAGAATTCCACAAGTTTACCGGTTTTGGCGGATTCGTAAATACCTTCCAGAATCTGGGAGACGACGATGGCCTGCTCCGGCGTGACGACGGGCTCCGTATCGTTCAGGATGGCGTCAATCCAGAGGCGTGCTTCAAGCTGCTCCGGCTTTGAATTGTCAACACCCTCGTAGAATGCTGCGCCGCCAAAAGACAGATTGGGCTTCGTCATGTTCAATCTGCCCATGTCGTCGGAGTTGAAGCGCAGACCGTCGCGCATGTCCGCACCGGCCTTTGTGCCGCAGAGCGTCGTTTTCGCTTCAATTGCGTCCAGCGTGTTCAGTGCCCAGGAAGCCTCAAGCGAAATGGTAGCGCCGTTTTCCATCGTGATGAAACCGAACGCGGAATCTTCAACCGTGAACTTCTCCGGGTCCCAATTGCCCCATGCATTGCCGCAGGCGCCGCGGCTGCCGAATTTTTTGTATGTATTGCCCATGACCGACTTCGGCTTGTAATTGTTCATCATCCAAAGTGTGAGATCAAGCGCGTGCGTACCGATGTCAATCAACGGGCCGCCGCCTTGCTTTTCTTCATCCAAGAACACGCCCCATGTAGGAACCTGTCTGCGGCGGACGGCGTGCGCCTTTGCGAAATAAATGTCGCCCAGGTCGCCGCGCTCACACGCTGCTTTAAGATATTGGCTGTCCGCCTGATACCGTGTCTGGTAGCCGATGGTGAGCTTTTTACCCGATTTATTCTTTGCGTCAAGCATCTTTTTTGCTTCGACATAGCTGATCGCCATGGGCTTTTCGCACATGACATGCTTGCCTGCTTCCAGTGCATCCACAGTGATGTAGCTATGATCCTTATTCGGCGTCAGCACATGTACGACATCGATGGATTTATCTGCCAGCAGCTTTTTGTAGTCATCATACAGCTTGTAACCCTTTGCACCGTATTTTTCACCGGCCTGTTCCATCCGTTCGGGTATAATGTCGCAAAACGCAACAACAGATGCTTCCTTCACTGTCGAAAGCGCCGGAAGATGCTTGCCGTTCGCGATACCGCCGCAGCCGATGATACCAATTTTCAATTCCTTGCCCATTGGAAACCCCTCCTTAAATTCGAAAACGTGCGGGTATTCACACAAACCCGTCTGATTGTATTATACTGTTCCCACCATGCCAATGCAAGGATTTTCAAGAAAAAAAGCATATCCGCATATTTGTTGTTGACAACGGAACACTTTTCCGCTATACTATATCAAGTCAGCGCATATTGTAGCGCACATTGGCGACGTGGCCCAGTAGCTCAGTTGGTTAGAGCGCTAGCCTGTCACGCTAGAGGTCGTGGGTTCGAGCCCCTTCTGGGTCGCCAAAAAGAATTGCGGAGTGTTTACACTCCGCACACATGGGAGCATAGCTCAGTTGGGAGAGCGCCTGCCTTACAAGCAGGATGTCATAGGTTCGAGTCCTATTGTTCCCACTAGAAAGCCCGTAGAATCAACGTTCTGCGGGTTTTGCATTTCCTTCAAATTCGAGAATTAACACTATTTTAACACATGTGGAAACGATGAAGCCCGATAAACAGTAAAAGCACCGGCTGAATATAGCCAGTGCTTTCATTTATTTATCCCCATAATGCCCTTTGCATGAAGCAATTTCCAATATGCCATCCTTGAAGCGGTATACAATACGGTTGACATCATCTATACGCTTGCTGTGGAATCCGGCAAGGTTGCCTTTTAGCGGTTCTGCTTTACCTATGCCGTCATGCCCGTTGCGCTCAATATCTTGCAAAAGCTGATTGATGCGTTTTAAGGTCTTTTTGTCCTGCATCTGCCAGTATAGGTAATCTTCCCACGCTTTGTCAAACCAAGATTTATTCATCGTCCTCTACCTCAATCAGCTCGTGTATAACACCTTTCCCGGCATTCAAAGCCGCAACAGCTTCTCGCAAGTGCGCCATGTTCGATTCACTGTAGAACGGGTCTATTGTCACCTCAAACGGGATACCCCGCCGCCGCACAGCCGTTTTCACGAACATTGTAAACGCTGTTGTCATATTCAAGCCCAACTCATCAAACAATTCGTCCGCACTCTCTTTTAGTGCATCGTCCATGCGTATATTGATTTGTGCCATAATGCCACCTCCTTGTATATCATTGTATAGCATATACTATGCGTTGTCAATACTAGTTATGTATCGTTATTAAAATGAAAGGGATGTACATTTGCGTACACCCCTTTTGCCTACCGCCTCGTATCCTTCAACAGCCTTTCCAGCTCGTCAAGCTTGGTTTGCTGGTCATCCAACCGCATACTTGCCAGAATGGCATTGCAGCAACTCACCATCGCCGCGCCTGTCTTGCTGTCCACCTCACCATTTAGCATCATATTGTTGATTCGTGCCAGCGCGCGGCGTATGTCGCTTAGCGTGGCAAGTTTAAGCATCTTACGACGTGCCACAAGCTCCACCTACTTCAATTACCGCGTTCAATATGTCCGCCGTCCGCCCCGTGCCGCGTGTGGTTACGCATTCAACAGCGGCGATGCTCGGACGCGCTGTAGTGTCCATTATGCCCCGTATGGCGGCGATTGCGTCCAGCTCCCGTATATCGCCATTGTCGTATAATACCCGAATGGCGGTAGGTTTACCTACGTTCAATTTATAAAGCATATAATCTATCTTTTTCAAGCTCCTTCACCTCGTTTTCCAAGTCCACAAGCTCGGCGATTAGGTCGGCCATTCTGTCATTGTCCGCCGTCCGCACGTTTACCCGGCAATATACCCGGTGCGTGCTGTCCAGACGGTCGCGTATGGCCTCTATGCGCCGCCGCTTGCGCTCTATTTCTCTATACATACTTTCACCCTCATATCAGATAGAAGGGCGCACAGCCGCTGTATACCAGCAACCATGCGCCCTTATTCGTATTGTTACGCCTGTGCTTGGTAGTAAATCGCCTTGCTCTTGTTGGCGAGGACGAAAGCGTCATAGTTGATTCTGCCCTCGACCAGTGCGCCGGAAATGCCGGGCGGGTTGTCATGGATTTTGTAATCCTCCAGCTTCACCGGGGCAACACAGGCCACAGGATGTACCAGCAAGAAGCCGAATGCCGACGGAACACGGTTGGCCGATACCTTGACAACGTTTGCGCCGTCGATGGTGGCAATCACGCCGCGCAACCGCATATCCTGCGCGATGTCGGTTTCCATGATGATGTCTTTCGCTTTCTTCATCACCTGGTATACCGCCGGGGTAACGACCAGCACGCGGCCAGCATCCGGCGCGTATGCGTCATCCAACGCGAGGTTTGCCGCCATGATTTCATCAAGGATATTCGCGGGGGTCAGTGCCTTAGCCGCCGCAATCGTTCCGGCGTTCTCGCACATCTCATTGTATACCCATGTATCCACCTCGGGCACGACAACCTCACGGAGCTGCCGCGCCAATGCTGACCCTGCTTGGAGCTGCCGTACTGTCTCGTCCGTGTCCAGTGCGTCGATAGCGAAGGTGAAGGAACGGTCTTTCCGCAGGGTCATGGCCTGTGTGGTCGCGTCCAAGCCCTGCACTTCGCCGTAGCGGCTCCAATGGCCGTTATCCGCTCCGGCGCGGTTGTAATCGGTCATATCCGCCGTGGTAACGCGGTACACCTTGATAGTATGCGCGCCGTCCCATGAAAAATCCTGATTCGTCACAAGCGAACGCTGGGATTCCTTTGTAAATATCTCATCCACGTAGGGAAGGAATTTTGTTGCAAGCTCTATTGTGTTAGCCATATTCTTATCTCCTTATTACAAGCCCATCGCCCCACGCATGAAATCGTCGGTGTTCTGCGTTCTACCGCCGCCGCTTTGCCCGGCGGTTACAACAAACCCGCTGGGCTGGGCTTGCTTCATTTTGTCAGTAATAACTCTCTCTACTATGTCAAGGCTCTTGTTGAACGCTTCATCGTTGGCCGTGTTCAAAGCGTCCATCAGCTCTGCGGGTAGTCCTTTTGCTGTCAATGCTGCTTTTGCGTTAAACAGAAACTCTTTTTGTGCAAGTTCCTGCTCCCTCTGTGCAATATCGCCCTCCAGCTTACCTTGCTGCCTTGCGAGGCGTTCAGCAATTATACTGTTGAGTTCTTCTTGCGTAAAGGTCTTCCCCGGTTCTGCGGTCGGTGCCGCGCCGTCTGATACGGCTGGTGTTGTGGTCGTGTTACTCATATATACCTCCTGTTTAGCGTCCGAAGTGGACGACATATGCCGACGGAATTCGCATGGCGGTCTCGGCGATGACAGTAGCCTAACCCTTTCGCATATCCGACGGGAGACCCGAAACATAATTGTATCGGTACAATTATCATATCACGTTTCAACCTAAAAAGCAAGAGAAAACCCGCATTTCTGCGGGCTTCCGGGGATTGCTATGTATGGTTATTGTCTGGTTTTAGCGCCCGTGCCAGCGTAAAATGCTATCTTGGCGGCTATGTATTCCGGGTGTTTTGTGCTTTTTAGCTTGGCGTATAGGTTCCATCCCTCGGTGCTGTTGTGGAATTCGTCCATCGTGTAAAGCGGTAATACGCCGTATTCCTCGTCCTCAAACTCGCCTATATATTGCAAGTCTTGGATTCCGTTCATACCGTCTCACGCTCCTTCATGGTTGCTTCTCTACCATCTGCATACCCCATTAGGTACGCTTCTTTGCACGCTTCCTCTACTGCCCGCATGGATGTTGAATCGTGGATGTGTGCGGTAAGGCGCAGTACATCGGGTATTGTGATTGAATCGCTCATACAAATTTCCTCCTTGATTGCCGCCGCCGTCCGTGTTATAATTATATTCGGCTGATACGCTATACCACGGAGGCGCTCACGGCGCGAGGCATTGGAAGTTTGCGGCTTCCGTGCCTTTTTTTATTGGTGCCTAGATTGAATCTAGTTCGTTTTCCGCCGCCGCCTTTATTCGACGCAAGCACAATTCGGCTGTGTAGCGCTCCTTCGAGGCAACCGCTTCCAGCAAGCGACTATATGCGGCTTCGTACTCGTCCGAAAATGGCGCGACTTGGGTTAGCTGATTTTCAAGCGAGGTCACGAGCAAACGGAAATACCGCTGTCTTTCTTCACACTCCCACGCCTGCGCCTCCGGCGTTTCCGCTGTCAAAGCCGGTCGCCCGTAGCGTCTGAAAGTTTCACCTATAGTCATACCAAAAGCTCCTCTCCGTGGTTCAGCTTATGAATAATTGTATTGTTAGCACGCACCAATATCCTTTTTCGGAATTCTTCGCTCGGTATACCGAACAACTCATTCGCCACCATTTCAAACCCTGTCATGGTTCCGCCGAATGCGTCAACAGGGCGCTGGTCGGAACACCCTGCCCATTTAAGGAAAACAGGCACTGCAAGACGGTAAAGTTTATCCTCATCAGTCATCATTTTTACTCCTCCTCTCTTTACGATACAGTTTTTACGCTACACTTATTTTTTGCTTTTCGCGGTGAAGAATCCCACAGGTTGGGGCTTTGCGAGGCGCGGTACATTTTCTACGCTTTTTAGGGGCAACTCATATATATATATATATTTCTATACACCTCTTTCTATATACCTATCTCTATATATCTATTTATTTCAATATATATATATATATATATATTGAAATAAGTGTATAAAGTGTACCAAGAACGGTAAAAGCCTTGTGCCGTAAGGCTTTGCGGCGATACACTTTTGAAAAAACAGGTGTACGAAAAGCGTATCAAGTGTGCTTGCGCTTAGGCTTTACGAACGTGCGCACCTTCTTTTTCAACTCCGGCCACCAAACAGGCTCTACAGCTAGCCCCTTCTCCCTCCGTACCATCTGCGAAAAGCTAGTGTTTGAGCAGGGCTTGTACTCATTTTCCCAACACCAATCCTTGTACTTGCCGTATACCTCCGGCGCTTGTTGCCCCTCTACCTCGCCGTACTCAAGCAGGAACGCAAGCGCGGGTTCGTTCTCGATCTCGTAATCGTGTAGCGCGGTGGCGACAACCTGTGGTGATATGAAACGGCCTCGGTTTATTACGCCCCTCATCGCTTCGACTGCCAGCTTTACAAAATACTCCATCTCTGCATCAGTCCATAAACGATCATGCAGTTTCACATTCAAGTCAATGTCTTTTGAGAAATCATGCATCAACGGAATAATTTTTAGTCGGCTGTAAAAAGCTTTCGTCTTGTCATTGGCGCGGGGGAGCGTATTCGCCGCAAAAAAATGCTTTGCGTAGGGTTTGAACGCGAACGGGTCTTGTCCCTTCTTCTCCGCCGTCATATGCTCACCCGTCACCGCCTTTTTGAAGTTGGAGCTGTCTTGAATATAGGTAGCGGGTATATCGTCGCCAATATTCGCCGCTTTGCCGTATAACTCCGCAAGTCTGAACCGTTCGCCGATGTCTTGTATGGTTAATGAGCTTGTGTTCTCGTGTCCGACGGCTTGACGAAGCATATTAAGCAGAGTGGTCTTTCCATTGTTTCCGCTTGTGCCGTGCAGGAGCGCTGAACCGCGGTACATGTTGCTTCGGTAAAACACACTCCCCGCCACCTCATAAATAAGCTGCACTACCTCCGCGTCGCCTTCTGCTATGCGTTCTATGGCATCCGTCATAATAGCCTGCGGTGGCGCGTCCGGCTTGTAATTATACGGAAAACGGTTGAGAAACACAAAATCCGGACTGTACTCAATAAAACAATCATCGTCGATGTCGTAAATATTATCGGCAAAGGGTATGTACCTTGGTGGTGAGGTTTCGCGCGTTGGCGTACCTTGGTAAGCTTTCAAGTATCGTATGACTTCTACCCGTTTGCTGTAGGGTAGCGCGGGTAGTAGCGAGAGCATACACCCTTGTATGCATTCCTCGCCGGGGCTGTATGTGCCGTCTTGGTAGATGTGCAACACGCCGTTGATTTTACACGCGCCCAGTTCTTCAATGAGATAATCGCCCATGACATGGTGCTGAAAGGCTTTCCCTTTGTAAAACTGTATGCCGTCTGACGGCTCCGCAAAATCCCCCGCGTGGCTCTTGTACACGTCATGCACATTTTCACAACGTTCTATAGCTTTCGCGATTGTTCCTTCTCCGTAGGTTTCGCCGGTGCTATGGCGCACTACATCCCATTTCGGGCGCATAAGCGTCGATGCGCGGAACAACTCGTCCATCTGCTCCGGGTTCTTTCCTGTCCAGAACGCAAACAGTATACACGCCGCTAAATCGGCTTCGCTTTGGCTGGGGTATTCTTCGTAGCTTTGCCATTTGCCCTCCCATAGAGCCTTAAAACGCTCCGCTGTCTTGGATTCAAGAGCGTATTTGATTATCTGCTCATTCGTGAAGCGCCGTTCCGGGGTATGTGGAGCGGTATCGGGCGCGGGTTTGTCCACGCTCCAGTATTTGTCATAAACAGCGCGCACCGCGTCAGTCCTATCCACTGTGGGGTTAACAGCTCCGGCGTAGGCGCAGCCTGTTACGGTGAAGTAATGCGCGCGGGAATACATTTCAAGTCCTAACTTCTGGTCGTTTTTGTCTTTCGGCACTGTGCCGCGCCCGATGATGTGCAGTCCTGCGCCGCTGGGCGAATACTCAACGTGGCAATCGGGGAGCGCGGCAAGTACATCGACGGCCAACGCCGATAATTCGCCCGTTAAACCGTCAATGCAACCGTCAATGCAACGGTCGATGTCTACCCCAAAGAATCCGCTATCGAGGAACAGGAACGCTAGCCCGTCAAATCTCCCTGCTTCATATGCTTTTACAGCTTCATCAAACGGCACCCACTCATCAGGATTGTTTGTATGTGCTTCCTGCTTAACTCGCACGCTAAAAGGTATTTTCGCGGGCTTTTCTCGGTTTTTCATTTTCACATAGCGCCACACGCCCCACCGCGCCACGGCTTTCATCGCTTGCGGAATCCCGTTGTAATCTGTCAAGCCCTCACCCCCAAGTGACGTGCAAGGGCTTTCGTGACGGCCTCCAGCTCCACAAGGCGGTCAAGTATTGGCTGCACGCTTGCACCCTGCGGCTGCGTGTCAATGAGGAAATGCCCGGACGGTGTTGTAATGGCCTTCAACTCCCCGCGTTCACACGCGCCCTTTAACGTCGCATACGAGCCGCCGTACATGCGCTGGTACGCGCGGAGGTTTACGTAGCGTTCATGTTCTGCCATTGTATTACACCTCCGTTTCTACGATGTCCACAGGGTCTACACCTAAAGCCCGCGCCAGTTTTCCCACCGTTGTAGGCTTGGCTTCCTTCCCGCCTCTGCGTAGATGGCAGATGGTCGTAGGTGTTAGCCCGGAATTGAACGCAAGCTCCGTTGTCGTGAGCTGCGCCGCCGCCATTGCTAATTCGAGTTTCTGTTTACTTACCTTCATGTTTTAACCTCCTTTTAGTTTCATTTAATCTAGCGCATTTACGCTAATTACATAATACACTAGCGCAAATCCGCTTGTCAAGATTTATTTTAGCGTAAATGCTTTATTTTTGCTTCGTCTTGTGATACAATGCTTTTGAGGTGATATTTTTGGGGATAGCAGAACGAATAAAAAAGGCTCGAAAAGTCGCAGGATTAACACAAAAAGATGTGGCTGACAAGATGGGTGTGTTTTTTACGTTGATTAGTCAATATGAACGAGGGATTATTACACCGAAGGTTGAGCAATTACAAAAAATAGCGGATGCCCTTGGCGTTCCGCTGTATAATTTAATCGCTCCGGACGACCCGGAAGAACTCGACCGCGAATATGAGTTGATTTATGATACGTTGCATGGTGCTGGGTTCAATGTAGCGCAGGGCGTTATGGCAGATTCATTTTATGTGACGCCAATAGATACGGACGACCCAGAGATGAGAAAAGAAATCAACTATTTCAAGCTTGCGGAAATCGTCCGCTCCGTACTCGCCGAAGCTGATAAAAAACAAAAAGAATACATCGAAAAACGGTTAGCCTTAGAGCTGTTCGGATGGAGGTATTAACTCATGCCAGCCAAAACCAACACCCAAATTAACGCCCACGCCTACTACCGCGTAACGGCCACCATCGGCCACGACCCCGACGGCCTACCCATCCGCAAGCAGTTCTACGGCTCCAGCAAGAAGGAAGCGGAGGCGAAGCGGGATGAGTATATGAACAACATCAAGAACGGGCTTGCTGTGGGATTCGACAAGCTCACCTTTGGCGCAGCGTTCGATGCGTGGTTCGAGGATGTGTTACGCCCGTCTGTATCGCTCACCAGCTATATACGTTACGAGAACGATTACAGGCTTCGTATACGCGGCTGTGCGCTGTCCTCTATGCGTTTGATAGATATACGTGCCGCCCATGTCCAAAGCTTCTACAACGGCCTCCTAGAGCGTTATTCCGTTACCACCGTGCGGAACGCCCACAAGCTGATGACGAATTTCTTTCTGTACTGCGTCAAGGCGGATATTCTCATGAAGTCACCGCTTGGAGCTGTGGAGCTGCCGCGCGCCCCGCGTCAATCCGACACAAACGCGGCTTTGCGTGATGAGGATGTCGCCAAGCTCCGGCAAGCTGTCAACGATAACCCGGACAGCTTCATATTCGTGTTTGCCGTGTTTACAGGCTTGCGGGAAGGGGAAGCGCTTGCACTCACGTTCAAGGATATAGACTGGGAAAACAACGTCATCCGCGTCAATAAGACTGTGAAGTATTTGACCGTAGATGGCCGCTACAAGCCAGTATTAAGCGACGCAAAGACAAGGGACAGTGTACGCGCCGTGCCGATTCTGGACGCTGTGAGCGGCCTCCTGCGCACGCATATCCAGCGTGAGAAGGAGAAGTACTTTCGGCTGGGTATCAGGTTCACGCCGGACAGCCTCGTCTTTTCGTCCAGTACCGGCGTGTATCGTGAATCGTCGAACCTGCGCCGGGCATTATCACGCCTGTGCAAGCGATACGATATACCCGAAACAACGTTCCACAGCCTGCGGCATACCTTCTGCACCATCCTTGCAAAGCAGAATGTACCGCTGAAAACAGCATCGGAGTTGATGGGACATAGCAACATTGCCATCACAGCAAAGATATATACGCACGTCGATGACGATGAAAAAAGGCGTGCTATTGAGAAGCTCGCCGTCTATTTTCAATAACACTATTTAGTCATAGGTGCGGGTGCTGGTTTCGGCATATCCATTAACACATTTAACACTATTTTAACACACTAGGAACGAATACACCGATAAACGGACGAAACGGACAAGGGAAAGAATGGCGTATTTAAGCCATTTGTGCATACCCACGCAAGCCCGCACAAGGGGCTGCTTAGTTGCAGGATGTCATAGGTTCGAGTCCTATTGTTCCCAGAAAAGGAAGACACATCATTCCGCATGGAATTGGTTGTGTCTTTTTCTTTTATCATTTATAATGAAGTATAATATACAGGGAGGGGTAAGATAAATGGATTGGGAAAAAGAACGCGAAATGTTCAACCAGATGGCGGATTACTACGACCGTTACAGACCCGACTACCCCGATGAAACCATCCGGCAAGTGTTGGAGACAGCCAAGCTGCGAGATGGTGCCAAGCTTTTGGAAATCGGTGCGGGCAGTGGCAAAGCGACGGCGCAGTTTACGACGCACAGGTTTACAATCATCTGTATTGAACCGGGTGCAGATTTGGTTAAAAAGGGTATGAAAAAATTCCAGGCGCAGAACATTTCGTTTGTCAATACGCGCTTTGAGGATTATGATACACCGCTGAAGCATTTTGACGCTGTTATTTCCGCACAGGCGTTTCATTGGCTGCCTAAGCCGGCCGCATATGCAAAATGTGCGCAAACATTGAAAGACGGCGCGTATCTTGCCTTGTTCTGGAATATTGAGCTTATTGACGATACACCACTTGACGGAGAAATGCACGAAATCATGCTGGCATATCGTGCATTTACCGCTAGTATGCCGCAAAAGGAGTACGCAAAGCGGACGGAGGAAATCGCATCTGAAATCGCTGAAAGTGGCTATTTCGAACCACCGCAGGTGTTCTATACACATTGGGAGAAAACATACTCTGCCGAATCGTATTTTGGTTATATATCGACCGGTAATGTCTTTGTGCAGAATTCTGAGGACGTGAAAAGGTCTTGTTACGAGGCATTGGAACGGTTGGACAAGAAGTATGACGGCATCAAGCGCCGCTTTGTTTGTGAGCTTTATATGGCACGAAAGAAATAAACTTGATATACTACGGAAGGGGGATTTTGATGAATCTTGAAATCCGAAAACTGACACCCGCCCTTGCAGAGGACTACGCGCGTTTCTTCGACGAAACGCCGCATTGGGACGGCAAGGGGGACGAAACCTGTTATTGCGTCACATGGCGGAATGACGACACCTACTTAGGGGAAGACCACTGGTATCCGACGTGTGCGGAACGACGGGCGCGCGCCGTGCAATTCGTCCAAGGGGGTAAATTGCAAGGTTATCTGGCGTATCATGAGGAGCGGATTGTCGGCTGGTGCAACGCCACGGCGGATTGCCAAAAGGGCGTGGACTATATGCGCGGGTTTTGGCCGATTGAGGAACGCCGCGCGGATATGCGGGTTAAGTCCATCCATTGCTTCGTCGTCGCGCCGGACATGCGGCGGCAGGGAGTGGCCACGCTGCTCACGGAAAGAGTCTGCGCGGACGCGGCCGTCGAGGGTTATGATTTCGTCGAGGCGTACACCACGCGGGTTTATGAGAACCATGGCTGCAAGGGGCCGTTGGAAATGTATATGCAATGCGGCTTCACCGTCTGCGGGGAGCGGGACGGCAACGTTACCGTGCGGAGGGCGCTGTGATGAATATAACGCTGCGTCCCATTCACCCGGAAGAAAAAGAAACCCTCCGCGATTTGTGGGAAAAGTACGACTACGATTCCTCGGAATATGACCGGAGCGACGTAAACGAGTTGGGATTGTATGGCGAGGGAACGTTGAACTGGTACTGGACAAAGGGCTCATACTGGGCTTACTTCATCGTGGTGGATGCCAAGCTGGCCGGGTTTGTGATTTTGACGGACAGACCCGTCATAGAGGGCACGCAAATGGATTCCCAGGTCGGTGAATTCTTCGTCATGCGGAAATACCGCCGTATGGGTGTGGGGCGACGCGCGTTCGAGCAGGCGTTCGCGCTGCATACGGGGCGGCACCAGATCGTCCGCCATCCGAAAAACGCCGCGGCTGTGCGCTTCTGGGACACCGTCGTCAACGAACACACAAAGGGGCAATACACGCTCCTGCCGTCGCATCCCGGATTTGTATACCAGGACGGCACGGCGGGCGACGTGTTTATTTTCGAATTGTAAACCGCATGGTTACAATGCAATCCAGTAGAGCCGGATGTCCTCAAAATGCCCGTCTTTCATGCGGAAGCCACCGGGCACCGTTCCAAGTGGTTGGAAGCCAAGCCGCTCATATAGGTGAATCGCCGGCGCGTTCGCCGCGACGACGGCGTTGAATTGCATGAGTGTAAAACCCAGCGCCTTCGCCTGCACAAGGGAATCCTTCACAAGCGCATCGCCGATGTGCTGCCCGCGCAAGTCACTTTTCACAGCATAGGACGTGTTGGCGATATGCCCGCAGCGGCCGACATTGTTTGGGTGCAGAATGTACAGACCTACGACCTCGCCGTTCATTACCGCCACGCCCGTACGGCTCTGTGCGGCGAAAAGTGCCGCCGCCTCGCTGTTGTCCAGCAGGTTCTCCTGCGGGAAAGCGAGGCCGTCCTCGACAACTGTGTTCCAGATACCGCGCAGCGCAGGGATGTCCTCGCTTGTATACGCTCTAACCGTTATCATAATTCCGTTCCTTCCGTGGTGAAAACCACCATTTGCTATGCTTCAAGGATTTCAAACAGCAGCAGCAACACCGTTTGGCCTTCCGACATCACGACTTTATGCTTGTCGGACTCTCCTTGGGGAATCAAAAAGATGTCGCCAGCCGTGTAATGCTCCACCTGCCCGGCGTAGTTATTGGCAAATGCACCAACCAAGACAATTCCTGCATGACCTTTCACGCACCAATCGTTTTCGGCAAAGCCATACGAGAACTCGACAAGCCTGAGCTGCTGCTTGCCCTTGACAACTGTTTTCGACCGAACGCCTTTGGCCGGTTCCTGCCACGGCATGGCCTCAAAATCAATCAAATGATTTTTTATGTTCATACTATATTCCTTTCAGGAGGGTTACTTATGCGTCGTAAAGACCGTGAAATTCCGAATCTCCCCGACATCCTCGATATCCTTGCCCGTTGTGAGGTCATACGACTCGGCTTGTGTGACGGGAACAAGCCCTATGTTGTGCCGATGCACTTCGCTGTGGGGGAATGGGAGGGCGGCATGTCCATCTACTTCCATTGCGCGAAGGAAGGCCGTAAAATCGATATGCTCACCCGCAACGCCAATGCCTGCTTTGAGGCGGATAACCTGCTCCGTGTTGTCCCGAGTGAAAACGCATGCAATTGGTCCACCGCATTTGAAAGCGTTATGGGCGAGGGGAAAATTACCATTGTTCTGGATAATGCGGAGCGCATCCGCGCGTTGGACGCTATGATGGTCAAATACGGTTTCCCCGGCTTGCCGGTTTACTCTGCGGCAGCCTTGGAAGCGGTTTGCGTACTGAGGATGGATGTGGAACACATGACCGCTAAAACAAATATCCCTACTTAATCCTCTGTGGAATTCCGCAGCACACACGCGTCACCTCGTCCGCACGGGCAGCGACAGCACAACACAACCCGCCCACTGCGTCGCGGTAGGCGCGTTCGCATCGTCCCATAGGGACGATGCCCGCGCCGATTTCATCGCAGATGAGGATATGCTCCGCCCGAAGACGCGGAAGAATGATTTCCAACGGATCCTCCCCGTTTTCTTGCAAGCGACGCACAAGGAAATGCAGACCGTATATAATTTTTTTGTCGAAAAGCAACGCCAACTCGTCTGTTTCGCAATAGGCGACGCTTTCCGCGCTTTCGTTGCACAAAACAAGCGCCAGCTTGCCTTGCCCTTTGCCTCCGACAATCAACCGCATAGGATTGCACCTCCTGCTGCCGCCAATAATACGGCCAGTTCTGACAATTGTAAAAAATAACCCAGCAAGTCGCCAGTAATCCCGCCGAATTGTTTTTTTGCCATGCGTGGGAACCATAACAGCAGCCCCGTCAGCAAGACCACCACCGCGATGCCGGCAACCAGCAGTTCTGAAGCAAGCCCTGCCTGCCAGTACCACATCACCAGACCCGCCACGGCGAGTATGCCCAGCATGGTTAGCAATCGGACGACCGGCTTTTTATTCGCGCCTTCCGCGAACATATGTGCCAGGCCGGTGCCCTTTGCCAAGGGCAAAGTCAGCGCCAAGCAGCCCGTCAGCACGCGCGATGCAACGAAGCCCCACGCCGCCAGCACCCAAAAATCCCTATATCCGGCGACCTGCGCCCAAAGTCCGGCTTGTGCCAGCAGCAAAACCGCGCAACGAATCACACCGAACGCACCCACATGCGGGTCCTTTAAAATGGCCAGTTTCTTTTCTGTGTCTGCATACGAGTTCAGCGCGTCGGAAGTATCGAGGAAGCCATCGATATGGATGCCGCCTGTCACAAGAATTGGGAGAAGCACCAGACCGACAATCGCCAGCAGGGGCGCGACGGTCCATTCCTGCACGACATGCAGCCAGACTAGCGACAGCGCACCCAGCAGTGCGCCGACAATGGGGAAGAACAGGAACATATACCGCATATTTTTCGCATCCCAATCCACACGCGGCATGGGGATTTTGGTGTACATGGCGAATGCCATAATCAGACCTTTCACATCAGCACCTCATTTCAACCGCAGGGGTATCCCGCAGACCAATTCGTACACCTCGTCCGCACGGGCGGCGAGGGTGTTGTTCAACCGTGCGAGGACGGCCATGTATTGCATTGTCTCTTTGGCGTATTCTATCCCGTCGGAGAACACGTCGTTCGTAATCACGACGACTTGCGGGACGGTTTGCAACAATGCGTCAAGCCCTGCTGTGATGGCTGCCTCTGCGCTGGCCATGCCGGTTTCTGTCATGAACATCTCGTTCGCGAGCAGATTCGGCAGGCATTCCAAAAGCGCGCCGTCGTAGCCGGACACGGGGAGAGTTGCCAAATCCGTCATGCGCTCCAATGTGTCAAAGCCGCGGCCTGCGCGCTGTTCGTGGTGTTTTTGGATGCGTGCCGTTGTTTCGTCGTCGTTCGGGTTGCGGTACATCGTCGCGATGTAGCAAAGCTTGCCGCCTTGGAACAGCGATTCGCCGAAACTCGATTTCCCGTTCCGCACGCCGCCTGTGACGAGGATGCATTTTTTGTCCATCCAAACCTCCAAAAAAATTCTCGGGGCGCCGCCCCGAACCCTGTAAACTTTTCGAGAAAAGTTTAATCAAAAGCTTTAACTTGCACCGCGATATATCGCGGTGCTTAAAGGGTCAAGGGACACGTCCCTCGCGAGGGGTTTGGGGGCGCGGAGCCCCCAATGATTTGGTCTTATTCTTTCGGTTTATACGACGTAATCAGCAGCTCACCCAGCGTCGGCATCGCGGTGTAAAGATGCTCCATCATGGTGAGTAGTTGCAAGCCCATAACCGCCCCCGTACCCTCTCCAAGCCGCATCCCCGCATTGATGAAAGGTTTCATACCCAACGCGTCCATCACCGCCGCGCCCGCCGGCTCACGCGTTAAATGCGACGGCAGCATATACGCCGCCGCCATGGGGCATATCCGCTGCGCGATAAGCGCCGCGACCGACGAAATCAGCCCGTCAATCACAATCGGCATATGGCACGCCGCGCCGCCGAGATACAGCCCGACCATACCCGCAATGTCAAACCCGCCAAGCTTCGCCAGTACATCGACCGGGTCGCCTGCGTCAGGCGCGTGCAGCGCAATTGCGTCTTCAATGACTTGCGTCTTCCGTGCAAGCGCGTCATCGGACAATCCAGTGCCGCGTCCCGTGGCATTTGCCACGGAAATGCTCGTCAGCACCGCCGCGCAAGCCGCGCTGGTGGTCGTGTTGCCGATACCCATCTCACCCGTAGCGAGAATGGTATACCCCTGTGCCGCCAATTCCGCGACAAGCGCTGCACCGTAGCCAATGCCGTCAAGCGCTTGTTCACGCGACATGGCAGGCACGACGGAAAAGTCCTTTGTCCCCGCGCCGAGGCGGTGTATACGCAAGCCCGCCACATTGACCTCTTGCGCCATACCCATGTCCACGGGGATAACGTCCGCGCCCGCGGCCTCTGCCAGTTTACAAACCGCTGTCTGCATCTGCGTGAAGCCCGCTGCCATGATGGCTGTGACTTCGGTGCCCGCTGTGGACACGCCTTGCGCCACAACGCCGTTGTCCGCACACATGACAACGACAGCCTTCTTGCCCAGTGTAAAGTTCGCCTTGCCGTAGATACCGGCCAGCTTCACCACTGCGTCCTCAAGTGTGCCGAGGCTCTCCAACGGCTTTGCCAGTGCATTTAGCCGCTCTCGTGCAGTGCGCATGGCGGTTTCGTCCGGCGGGATGATGCGTTGTATGATTTCCTGTAAGTTCATCGGGTTAGGCTCCTTACTCTTCTTCTTCAAACAATATCGTCGTTTCCATCCTGTCATAGCCTGCGTAGGTTTCCGGGAATATCTCCCGTGCCAAATGCAGGAATTCCTTCGGGTGCGTTATGGCCGGGCTGTAGTGCGTGAGCCAAAGCTTTTGCACTTCACCCAGTTGCGCCAATTGCGCCGCTTCCGCATAAGTCATGTGCATATGCGCGGCGGCTTTTTCGGCCTTCTCCGGGTCGCCGTACAGCCCCTCGCAGATAAGTAAATCCGCGCCGCGGAAGAAATCAGGCAATGTGCGCACCGGGCGTGTGTCCGTGCAATAACTGACCTTGATACCCTTCCGCGTGGGGCCGAGCACCATATCCGCCGTGTAGGTTTTGCCTTCATATTCCGCGATACCTTCGCGCTGGAGCTTGCCCCAAAGCGGTTTCGGCAAGTGTAACGCCTCCGCGCGGGCGATGTCGAACTTGCCCGCACGCCGGAATTCCAGCGAATACGCGAAGCACGGGCAGCGGTGTTCCACCGGGAGTGCGTGGATGACGTAATCCGTGCCGGGCACGGTCAACTCTGTTCCGCCGCTGGCGGGCAACTCGCGAAACAAGAGGGGGAAGGTGATTTCCCGCGCGACGACGCAGAGACTTTCCACCACGCGTTTCAAGCCGGGCGGGCCGATGAATGTCAACGGCTCCGTCCGGCCTGTTGCCGTAATCGCCAAAAGCAGCCCCGGCAGGCCCGTGATATGATCGGCATGGTAGTGCGTGAAGCAAATCACGTCGATGTTTTTATACCCGTAGCCCGTCAGCTTCAGCGTGACCTGCGTACCCTCGCCGCAATCAATCAACAGCATACGCCCATCCAGCCGCGTCAGAAGCGACGTCAGATACCGGTTCGGGAGCGGCATCATGCCGCCTGTGCCCAACAACACAACATCCATCATCGCATTATGCCCCGTACATTTCTAAATACGCGTCAATCCGCGCTTTCATCGCGTCGTCGATGTACACCTTGCCGCCAATCTCGCGGTTGTGCAGATATGCCAAAATTTCGTGGATATTGACGACGGGATGCACCTTGATACCGAATTCCTGTGCGACCTCTTGCACGGCGGACAGTGTGCCTTGGCCTTTTTCCATACGGTCAGCGGCGATGAGCAGGTCGGTTACCTTTGCGCCGTCGCAGTTTTTCAGGATTTCCATTGTTTCGCGCACGGCGGTGCCGGCGGTGATGACGTCTTCGACAATCACGATGCGGTCGCCCAACTGCGGTGTGTAGCCGACCAATGTGCCGCCCTCGCCGTGGTCTTTCGCTTCCTTGCGGTTGAAGCAAATCTTCGCGTCGATGTCATAATCCCGCGCAAGCGCGACGGAAACCGCGGACACCAGCGGGATGCCCTTGTATGCCGGGCCGAACAGAACAGTCGGCTCCTTGCCCACGTTTTCCACGTAGCATTGCGCGTAGTACGCGCTCAGCTTGGCCATGTGCTTGCCGGTTTTGAAATTGCCTGTGTTGATGAAATACGGTGTCTTGCGACCGCTCTTCGCGGTGAAATCCCCGAAGCGGAGCACGTCCGCGTCCAGCATCAGCTCAATGAATTCTTCCTTGTATCGTTCCATAGTAAAACTCCTTTCAAAGTCAAAACCTCGGGACTCCGTCCCGAACCCTGTAAACTTTTCGAGAAAAGTTTAATTAAAAGCTTTCATAAGCGGCGCAATGCATTGCGCCGTAAAGAATGGGTCAAGGGACAAGTTCCTTGCGGGGGTGTGGGGCGCGCAGCCCCACTCTTTTGACCTTAATGCCGGAAATGGCGCATCCCGGTGAACACCATCGCGATGCCGTGTGCGTTGCACGCGTCGATGGACGCCTGGTCGTTCATCGACCCGCCCGGCTGGATGATGGCCGTAATGCCCGCCGCCGCTGCGGCTTCGACGCAATCCGCAAACGGGAAATACGCGTCACTCGCCAGCACCGCATTTTGCAAACTCTCCGCGCCAAGCGTCTCCGTGGCGTGCTCAATCGACTGCTTCGTCGGCCAGAACCGGTTCACCTGTCCAGGCCCTATGCCGATGGACTGCATATCCTTGCCCAGGGCGATGCCGTTCGACTTCACATACTTCACAATCTTCCATGTAAAGAGCAAATCCTCCATTTCCTTCGCGGAGGGCGCGCGCTCCGTCACGACCTGCAAATCCTTGCCCTCCGGCAA